>Ga0214472_10000193_pt1 | contig 83446 bp, 81 predicted proteins | sample RVTome_6_FD_207662 | JGI IMG/M metagenome (GOLD analysis project Ga0214472, IMG submission 207662) | Soil microbial communities from uranium-contaminated site in the Upper Colorado River Basin, Wyoming, United States - RVT140D175 | ecosystem: Environmental > Terrestrial > Soil > Contaminated >...
GGGGGCTTGCAGTCCCAGCCCCAGTGCCAAAATCTGGTGGTCGTTCACTTATGCTTCCTGCTACCGGAGAGTGCTGATAGTGTTCATCAGGGAAGGACGGAAATCCACTCTCTGTGACGAAGAGCCAACTTTAAAAGCCGGCATATATTGCCAAATGGCTCTGAAGACAAGCATGACCGGTGGCAAGAGAACCGTCCTGAAGTTGCAGTAACATCCTGTAATTCAAGCACATTGACCACAATAGCGTATCTAATAGCAGTCACATTCACATCAAACCGAAGCGGATATTTAAAAATTATCGCCCAGGTTTTTTATAAGGCTTGCCGCCGGCATCCACTGAGCTATTATGGACGGCATTCCAATGTTACATAGACTGTACGATGTCGATCGCCGTCAGAACTTCACGGTTGACCGGCGGGTAAAGGAGCACCCGATGTACCCTGCGCAGAAACTCTGCCTTTCCGTGGCCACACTTTCCGTAGCCATAATAGTGGCACCGATGTCGGCCACGGCAGAGCCCGTTGCAACGATCAAGAAGCTCAGCGGAGAGGTTTCGATCCTCCGCGGCACGGAAACACTCCCGGCAAGTCTCGGCGCTCGCGTTCATCGAGACGACCGAATCGCCACCGGCAGCCAGGGCCGCATAGGCCTGCTGTTCGACGACGACTCCCGTCTTGCCGCCGGTCCGGGCTCCACCCTTTCTCTGGCAGATTATTCATACGACCCCCGCACACATGCAGGGGGGATTGATGTGCGAGTCGATGCAGGAACGGTATCCCTGATCGCAGGCAAACTCGCCGAGCACAATCCCGACGCTCTGAAGGTTTCATCCCCGGCAACCGATATTACCGTCAGCGGGAACGCCTTCTCGGTCAAGGTAGACAATTCAACTACAGGGGGTAACGACCAATGACAAGAACCGCAGCAACCCTTGGCTCGATCATGCTGCTGCTCGGCATGTCCGGCTGTACCGTATACAGTGGCGCAGTCAACACCTTCGGTCCCGAGAAGCCGGTATCGGATCTTGCCGTCGATAGCGACGGAGAACTGATGCTGTCCAAGGAAGCAGCGCCCTTCTGCCCCGCGCCGACCGAGGTCGCGGATGACTTTGACGATGTGGACCAGGCGATGCCACCGGCCCCGATCTACAAGCTGGTGTACTTCAAATTCGACACCGATGAGTTGACCGAGCAGTCACGCCGCGATGCCGAAGAGATCTATCAGGAGGTTCTCAAGCGAGAAGCGCCCGAAGTTCTGGTCACTGGCCATACCGACACCTCCGGCTCGGTTGCACTGAACGACGCACTGTCCAAACGTCGCGCCGCAGCGGTACGGGAGGATCTGATCGAGATAGGCGTCAAACCCGAAACCATACGTACATTCTACAAGGGCGAGTCGGAGCCTCTGATCGATACCGGAGACGGTGTCAAAGAGGTGCGCAACCGCCGTGTCGAAATCAATGTTCGCTAGATGATCGAGGCAACTTTATGAACAGGCAATGGATGCGTAAAACCCTTTACTGCGCTCTGGCCGGCGGCACCCTCGGCCTGCTGCCGTTTGCAGTCAGCGCGCAGACCATAAATGAAGCGATCGAAGAGTCCATGGAAACCAATCCTCAGGTTCTCTTCTCCGCCACACGCAGCAAGACCGACCAGCAACAGATCGGCATCGCGAAAAGCGGTTACTACCCCAAGGTCGACCTGACGCTCGGCTACGGCTATGAGTGGACCGACAACACCAGCGCCGACGACACCGAGATGACCCGGCGGGAAAGCAGCATCCGCGCCTCGCAGATGCTCTACGATGGCTACGCCACCAAGAGCAGTGTGGACTCCGCGGAATCCGGTGCTCAAGCCTCCACTCTCGATCTGGCGGCCACCTCGGAAGATATGGCCCTGAAGGTCACCGAGGTCTACCTCGACGTACTGCGCTACCAGCAGTTGCTGACGCTGACCCAGGAGAGCCTGGAGGCACACCAGGCCACCTACGATCGTATCAGGAAACGCTATGAATCCGGGCTCGGCAACCAGTCCGACCTCCAGCAGGCGCAAGGACGACTGGCGCTGGCCAACTCCAACCTGGTGGTCGCCGAGGGCAACCTCTGGGAAGCACAGATCAACTTCGAGCGAGTCGTAGGCCATGCGCCCGAAGATCTGTCCATGCCGGAAGACGACTGCTGCACCTATCTGCCGTCGACGCCCGAAGATGCCGTCAGCATCGCCCTGACCACCCACCCGGCGCTGCTGGCCGCCATCGCACGCCATGAATCTTCACTGGCTCAGGAAAATGTCGCCCGCGCCGCCTTCCATCCGCGTCTGGATCTGGAACTGAGCGCCGCCGGCAACCACGGCGTCGACGGCAGCGACTTCACCGAGGACGAGATGCTGGCGATGCTGAGAATGCGCTACAACGCCTATAACGGCGGCGCCGACAGCGCCCGTGTCGAGCAGCTCGAGCACCTGAGCAAGGCGCAGCGCGCCTCGGTGCTGAAGGTTCAGCGCGAGCTCAAGGCCGATGCCTACGCCTCCTGGAACAAGCTGAAAAACATCTACGACACTCAGCCACAGCTTGAACGGCACGCCAACTCTGCTGCCGAAACCCGCACGGCCTATACCCGTCAGTTCGAGATCGGTCAGCGCTCGCTGCTCGACCTGCTCGATACCGAGAACGAGTATTTCACCGCGCGCTCGAATGAGATCCACGGCGAGTTCGATGAGTGGTTCGCCCGTTACCGACTGCTTGCCGATGTCGGCAAACTGCTGCTGGCAATGCAGGTTTCGCCGGACTTCGACAAGGTCGAGCTTGCCGGACAGTAAGCGATCAAAATAACAACGGCGATATCGGATACCGATATCGCCGTTGTCTTTCAGGTTCGCCACATCCGAACGTCAGGACAGCTCGACGTTATGGTACACCTGCTGCACGTCATCCAGATCGTTGAGCATATCCAGGAACTTCTCGAACAGTGCCACATCGTCACCGCCGATGCTGGTGTAGCTCTGGGGGATAAACTGGATCTCGTCGACCTCGAAGTCGATCTCGCCGAAGCGCTCGGTCAACGCGGTTTTTGCCTTGAAGTATTCGGTATTGGGCGCGAAGACGGTGATCTTGCCCTCTTCGTTCTCGATATCAGTGACATCGACATCGGCTTCCATCAACGCTTCCAGTACGGCCTCCTCGTCGTCGCAGACGAAGACAAAAATGGCCGAGTGGTCAAACATATGGCTGACGCTGCCCTGGGTACCGATCTTGCTCTTGGTCTTGGTAAACGCCTGACGCACGTCACCGAAGGTACGGTTGGGGTTGTCGGTCAGACACTCGATGATCGCCATACTGCCGCCGGGGCCATAGCCTTCGTAGCGAGCCGGAGAGTAATCTTCGCCTGCACCGCCCTTGGCCTTGTCGAGCGCCTTGTCGATGACATGCGCCGGAACCTGCTCCTTTTTGGCCCTGTCGATCAGGCTGCGAAGCGCCAGGTTACCGGTGGGATCGGTGCCTCCTGACTTGGCGGTGACATAGATCTCACGACCATATCGACTGTAGACCTTGGCCTTCATGTCGGAGGTCTTGGCCATCGACTCTTTGCGGTTCTGATACGCTCTGCCCATGCAGCGAATGCTCCATTATTTGCCGGGAAAAAGTTACCGGGGAAAAAGTTACCGGGAAAGATGTTCCGTAAAGCGGCGATTTTACTGTTAATAGCCGTTTTGGAACAGCGCCCTGTTCGCTACCGGGTTACCGGTGTCAGCAGAGGTTTTCCGGCAAAGTGAGCAGCGAGATTATCGACCACCAGTTGCGCCATGGCGCCGCGCGTTTCCACCGTGCCACTGGCACAGTGGGGCTGCAGCACAACGTTGTCCATATCCAGCAGTTCGGCCGGCACATGGGGTTCATCGACGAACACATCCAGGCCGGCACCGGCCAGCGCGCCCTGTTTCAGCAGCTCGACCAACGCAGCCTCGTCCACGACCGAGCCACGGGAGATATTGATGAAGTAGCCGCTCGGCCCAAGGGCGCTCAGCACTTCACGGCTGATCAGCCCCTCGGTTTCCGGGCCGCCCGGGACTACCGGCGCCAGGATATCGACATCGCGCGCCAGCGCGACCAGGTCGTCGTAATAGCGATAGGTCACATCCTGCTGCGGGCGCCGACCGTAATAGCTGACCTCGATACCGGAGGCTTCCGCCCTCCGGGCGATCGCCTTGCCGATTCGACCCAGACCCGCGATACCCAGCTTTTTGCCCTTGAGCGAGGTGTTCAGCGGCATCATCCCCTTGTCGATCCAGTTGCCGCTCTTGATCCACTCCACGCCCGGCAGCAGCCGACGCAGGGTCGCCAACAGCAGCAGCATCGCCATGTCCGCCACATCGTCGGTCAGCACATCCGGCGTGTTGGTGACAGGAATGCCCCGAGCCCGGCAGGCATCGACACAGAGAGTATCAAACCCGACACTGGAGGAGGCCACGATTTCCAGGTTCGGCAGACGATCCAGCAAGGAGGACTCGAAACCGCCACTGTGGGTGGTGACGACGGCGCGGATCTTCGATCCGACCTCCCTGAGCATCGCCTCTTTATCTTCAGCGCTTGCCAGGTCGTAGCGATGCAGGCGGTAGGTTTCATCCAGCATCTTCATCTGTTCGGGCCGGTTCGGCCAGACAACCAATAGATCGATATCGTGCACCCTTCCCTCCTTGTCCCGGCATCACAAACAGCAGACTGTATTACACCTCCCCTTTAACGGAAAGCCCCACCGTGGTGGGGCAATCCTCTACGGAAGGCCGAACAACAACGACCAGGCGAAACTCAATCCTCGAAATGCCCGCTCGCCGCAAAGCCACCGCCCTGGTAGCGCACCGCCGGGTCGTTCGGGTCCACCACCTCCTCCAGGATATAGGGCTCGTTCTCGAACGCTGCAGACGAGTCCTTCGGGTTCCAGCCGAGATAGCCGACCTTGGTGTTGTCCCACCACTTGCTCGGGTTGTCGGACACCCCGTAGACAACCGGGCACCCCAGACGATCGGCGGCGAACACCCGCTTGATCAGGTCGGTGAAGTCGTCGATGCTCATCCAGGTCGACAGCATACGGCGATTGGCCGGCTTGTCGAAACAGGAGCCGATCCGCACCAGCGCCGACTCGACACCGAACTTGTCCCAGTAGTAGCGTGCCAGCAGCTCGCCGAACCCCTTGGACACTCCATAGAGGCTATCGGGACGCATCGGCGAATCGGCGTCGAGGCAGGTTTCGCGTTCGTGAAAACCGATCACATGGTTGGAGCTGGCAAACAGGATCCGGCCCGCCTTGTGGCGTCGGCAGGCCTCGTAGATGTTGTACGCCCCCTTGATATTGCCGTTGAGAATACTGTCGAAGGTATTCTCCACCGAGATGCCGCCGAGGTGGATGATGCCGTCGCACCCCTCGACCAGAGACATCACCGCGTCATAGTCGCCCAGATCGCACTGCACGAAGCTCTCGTGCTCGGCCAGATCGTCGATCGGCGCGATATCGGACAGGCGGATCTCGTCGGCCCAGCCGGCCAGCGTCTTGCGCAGCGCACGACCAAGGTTTCCGCCTGCGCCGGTCAGTAATACACGTTTCATAACTCTTCCCAAAAACGGTTCAATTCAGCTTCAGATCCCGAACAGCTTCGGCAGGATCATCGAGATCCACGGCACATAGGTGATCAGCATCAGCACAATGAACAGCGCGATGTAATAGGGCCAGATGGTCTTGACCGCACGCGCTATCGGCACGCCACCCACGGCACAGCCGACAAACAGGCAGGCACCCACCGGCGGCGTGCACAGACCCAACCCCAGGTTCATCATCAGCATCACGCCGAAGTGGATCGGATCCATACCCAGCCCGACCGCAACCGGCAGGAAGATCGGCGTGCAGATCAGGATCAGCGCCGCCATATCCATGATCATGCCCAGCAACAGCAGCATCAGGTTCATCATCAGCAGGATGACGATCGGGTTATCCGAGATCGAGGTCAGCGTCGATGACAGCAGCTCCGGCACCTGGTACATCGCCAGCATATAACCGAACGCGGAGGCACAGCCGACCAGGATCATCACCAGCCCCGTGGTCTTGACCGAGCGTGTCACGGCGGTCCAGAACGCTTCCCAATCAAGGGTGCGATACGCGATGGCGGTAATAGCGATGGCGTACAGCGCGCCGATCGCACCGGATTCGGTGACGGTAAACACCCCGGACAGGGCGCCGCCGACGATGATGATCGCGGTCAGCAGCCCCGGCAGCGAGGCGATGAACGAGATCAGGACGACCTTCCAGCCGGCAAACTCCTCGGTCGGAAAGTTCTCGCGAATGGCGATCCAGCGCGCCACGAACGCCAGCGCCAGACACATCAGCACCCCGGGCACGATACCGGCGATGAACAGATTCGCCACCGACATGCCGCCGCCTGCCGCCACCACGTAAAGGATCATGTTGTGGCTCGGCGGAATCATGATACCGGCGATCGACGAGGTGACGGTCACATTGACCGCGTAATCGTCCTTGTAGCCCTTCTCCTTCATCACCGGGATCAGCAACGAGCCCAGCGCCGACACATCCGCCACGGCGGAGCCGGAGATACCGCCGAACAGCATGCTAGAGAAGACATTGACCTGGCCAAGACCGCCACGCATCCAGCCCACGGCACTGGACGCCAGACGTACCAGCCGTGCGGCGATACCGCCATGCAGCATCAACTCGCCGGCAAAAATAAAGAACGGGATCGCCAGCAGTGAAAACACCGACATGCCCGACACGAAGCGCTGGAAACCGATCATCAGCGGCAGCCCTTCGTACATGAACGCGGCAAGCGCCGAGATCCCCAGACCAAAGGCGACCGGAACACCGGCAACGGTGAACAGGACAAAAAGCCCAAGCAGAATCAGCAACCCCATCTCAATACTCCTCCGCCACGTGGCCCTTGCAGGCCTTCGCACCGATCGCGCGACAGAACAGCGTCGCAAGCCCCTGCTTCAACCGCCCGATCTCGAACAGCACGATAAGCCCACCCGACACCACCATCGGGATATAGCGCACGCCATCCGGGATATCGAGCAGCGGAATCTGTTTACGCCAGGCGAACTGCACCAGATCCCAGCCATACCAGACCAGAGCAAAACCGAACACGCCCAGCAACAGGTCCACCAGCAGCGACAGAATCAAACGTCCGCGCTCGGACAGAAAGTGCGACAGCAGGTCCACGCTCAGATGGGTACGCTCGTGGATACCCACCGCCGCCGCCAGAAAGGTGATGGCGGTCACCAACAGCAGCGACATCTGCTCCACCCAGGTCGGTGTCTGGTTCAGCACGTAGCGCCCGAACACCAGCCATCCGAAAGAGAACACCAATACCACGAGGCAAACGCCTGCAAGGATGATCGCCAATCGGGCCAACAGATCGAGCATGCGATCGAAACTGCTCGGGTTGACGGACTTATTGTTCATTCGAATTCTCGTTGTTCATCAGCCAGTCCGGTCAAACAACGACCGGCACTCAGGTGTCCGACGTAGCAGCCTGTCGGACTTAGCACTGATCTACTGCGGGAAAGCCGATTTTGGCCATTTTTTGAGTTCTTTTTCGTTAAATAGAACCACTATTCGCCTCAAAAGAGCTCAAAAACTGGCTCAAAACGGACTTCCCCTCGTTACGATCGGCTAAGCCCGACAGGCTGCCGGGGGACTCAGCGTCCCCTAGCCGCCGGAGTGGATCATTCGATACTACGAATCTGCTCGATCAAGTCCTTGAGCGCAGGGTTCTTCTTGACCGCCTGCTCGTAAACGGGATCCATCGCGTTCTGGAACGCCGCCTTGTCGGCGATGGCGTTGTACTTGATGCCCGCCTTCTCTACGACATCGCGACTTTTCAGTTCGCGCTTGGCCCAGAGTTCGCGCTGCATTTTCGCACTCTCCTGGGCGACCTCACGCACAACCTTCTTGTCTGCATCCGACAGCTTTTCCCACGCCTGTGCACTGACACACAACACTTCCGGCAGAATCAGGTGCTGAGTATCGGAGTAGTACTGTGCCACCTCATAGTGGTTGCTGGACTCGTAGGAGGGCCAGTTGTTCTCGGCACCGTCCACGACCCCGGTCTTCAGCGACTGATACACCTCGGAATACGCCAGAGGCGTCGCATTGCCTCCCAGCGCTTCGATCATGCCGACGTAGAGTTCGTTGTTCATCACGCGGAACTTCATCCCCGTCATATCGGCCGGCGTACTGATCGGCTTCCCGGTCGTGTAGAAGGAACGCGAACCCGAGTCATACCAGGCCAGCGCGACGATGCCTGCCTTCGCGATCGCATCACCGAGCTGCTGACCGACCTGACCATCCATCACGCGGTGCATATGCTCGACATCCTTAAAGATGAACGGCAGAGACACCACGTTGACCTCGGGAACCGACGGCCCCAGAGGTCCCAGGTTGAACTCGGCGAAGTCGATACCGCCCAGCTGCATCTGAGAGATCGCATCTTCCTGATTACCAAGCACGGCACTGTGATAGACCTTACCCGATACGCGACCGTCGGTGCGTTTGTCCACCTCGGAGATAAAGTACTCCATCGCTTCCGATACGGGGTAGTCGGGGGTATGGATGTTCCATCCCTTCCATGCAGCCTGAGCACCACTGGTCAAGGCCAGCCCGGCCACCAGGGCAGCAGCCCCCAACGTCTTGCCAGCAAAGCGTTTAATCATTGTTATCGCTCCTGAAATCGCTCTTTTATTGTTTTGATCACCCTGCGGATTCGGCCATATGCCGACCGACCAGGGTGTCAACGACAGCTAAGTTGTAGCATGTCATCGAACAACACACAACAGTCATACTATGTCATATCAATAAAAAATATCTTTTGCACCATCATCAAAACAACCAAAAATTATATAAAAATCAATATATTTCAACAGGTTAACAAAAACCACCAAACAAGAATACATCCCCAGACCTTGTCGATCCAGCCGCCACACCACTGATACAACCCCGCAAAGTCATCATACAACCATTGACCATTCCACCCGATGTCGTATGATGTCCAAAAGCCATCGATGGCATCTCTCTCCGCATATCAAGAGACAAGAGACGTAAATATGACCCAGTTGACGCCGCCGTACCACGATGTCCGACAACAGCCTCTGCCCCACGGAAAGAACCAGATGACCATCACGGCGATCAACACCCACCTGCTGGAGCAGCCGCTGGCGCGGCCGTTCGAATCCTCCGCCATGCGCTTCAGCGTGCGGCGTCACCTGCTGGTCGAGATCGAGTGCGACAATGGTCTGGTCGGCTGGGGAGAGTGCCTGGGCAATGTCGATATCAATGCCGCGGTCGTTAACGCCATGTCGCCCCACCTGATCGGACGATCGGCACTGGATATCGAACCGCTCTGGCTGGAGCTGTATAACCAGTTCCGCGACCAGGGCCAACGAGGCGCCACGGTCAACGCCATCAGCGGCATCGATATCGCGCTTTGGGACCTGTGCGGAAAATATTACGCCGCCCCCGTGTATCAGCTGATAGGCGGTGCATTCCGCGACCGCGTGCCGGCCTACGCCACCGGCGGTTTCCGCCAGGTCGGAGTCGACCGAATCGGCAGTCTATTACAGGAGGTACAGGGGTTCCTCGACGCCGGTTTCAGGGCGGTAAAGATCAAGATCGGCTTCGGCATAGCGCTCGATATCGAGTCGATCGCCGCGGTACGCGACCTGATCGGACCCGATATCAGACTGATGATCGATGCCAACCACGGCTACGATGCGGTTGCCGCCGCCCGGATCATCCGACTGGCAGCGCCGTTCGACATCGACTGGTTCGAAGAGCCGGTGGTGCCGGAAGCACTGGGCAGCTACCGGCGGCTGCGCGATCTCAACAGCATCCCGATCGCCGGTGGTGAGACCTGGCACACCCGCTGGGGCATCGCCGAGGCGCTGCATCAGGGCGCGGTCGATATCCTGCAGCCCGACGTCGGCGGCGTCGGCGGACTCAGCGAAGCCAGAAAGCTGCTGACGCTCTGCGATATTCACGGCGTGCGCTGCGTGCCCCATATCTGGGGAACCGACATCGCGCTGGCGGCCGGGCTGCACTTTCACGCGATTATCCCGCCTTCGCCACCCGCCTTTGAAGCGGAGAGCGCCTGGCTTGAGTTTGACCAGAGCGACAACCCGATGCGGGCGACTCTGCTCAAACATCCGATCGAGATGGTGGACGGCATGGTCAGGATCCCCAGCGGCCCCGGCCTCGGCATCGAGGTAAATCGGGACGCCCTGTCACCCTTCTACCGCAAGCCATAACCCGCAATTACCGACAAGATTCAGGAGCATCGAATGCCACGCATACTCGACGGCCAAGCCCCGCAGACACGCCTTCCTCCGGGCAGTGTCGATACCCATATGCACCTCTACGCGCCGGAGCACCCGCAACGCACACCCGGCCCGCTGATTCCGCGGGACTGCCCCGGACTGGCGGAGTACCGGCGGCTGCAGCGCTGGATCGGCCTGGAACGAGTAGTCATCGTCCAGCCCAACGCCTATCGGGACGACAACCGCTGCATGCTCGAGGCGATGGCCGAACTTGGCGACAGCGCCAGGGGCGTCGTGGTGGTCACCCCGCACACCGACATAGAGGAGCTGGCCTATCTGCATACCAAGGGCGTCCGCGGTGCCCGCATCATGCAGCTACCGGGCGGTGCCGTCGGAGTTGACCAGCTGCTGGAAGTAAACGCCCGTATTCGCGAGTTCGGCTGGCACTGCATCGTCCAGTTCGACGGCCGCGAGATGCTTGACCACGCACCGCTGCTCAAACAGATAGACAACCCCTACATCATCGACCATATCGGCAAATACCTCGGCCCGGTCACCACCGAAAGCGCCGAGTTCAAGGCGCTGCTTGAGCTGATGGACAGAGGCAACTGCTACGTCAAGATCGCGGCCTGCTACGAGTCATCCCATACCGGTGCGCCGGATTATGCCGATACCGCCGCCCTCTCCCGCGCACTGATCGCACATGCGCCCGAACGCATCCTGTGGGGCAGCAACTGGCCTCATGTGAGTCAAAGCGTGGAGGGTGCGCCCAACGATGCCGATCTGCTGGATCTGGTGTGCGGCTGGATGCCGAACGAAAGGGTGCTGGAACAGATATTCGTACACAACCCCCTCGCCCTGTACGACTTTCAGTAGGCCGGCAACGCCTGATGCCCGATCTCATTTAGCGTGAAGCGCCCGTGAGATGGCGTCTCAGTTAGGTGAAGCAGGAGTAGAGAAGCAGCCGATTGGCTGCTTCTCTGCTGTGAATTACCGAAATATCCGGCCGAGGACTTGTTGACTGTGTTGGGTAACGGCATGGCACGGAGCGGACATTACAGTTTCAATTCAGTTGCCGCCCCTTTGGCCCTCTGCTGAAGCATTTTGATGTTGGAGCTATCCATTATCCAGAACTCACCGTCGTACAACCCTACTTCCTTTGCCGCAGCCTTCAGCTCAACGAGCGATGCTTCTGCCAGCAATTTCACAAACATGCCATCAACGGAAACGCCATGCCTTTAGCGCCGCATCTGCCTTGGCACATGAAACCCACAATTCAGGCACTGAATGCAACAATGCCAATAAATGTGAATGCAGGACCTCGCCTTCACTCCCTCCCAATTCGCCAAAAGCAAGCTCGGTCAACCATTCGCCCGCAAATTGTCGCCAATCCATCAGGTCTTCCCGACCAGCGCAAGCGACAAGGCATATCCTCATAGCTTCTTCGATGGAGAAGCCATATTCGGAGTCGCGCCGATAACGGCGCACAAGAATGCGGAGCTCGTCGGCCAGCGCCGAGTTGCGGGATACAGCTGCGACTGTGGCCAGACCGTTCAAAATACCGACCAGCTGGGATTTGTCCTCCAAATTGGCGAGCGTGTAATTACCCAGTTTGAGAGCCTTTGCTGCTAACTCCGCATGACCAGATGTAATTCTGAAAATCATCGCGGAGTTGACGAGGGCTATAAACGAGGTCGCTTCGACTTCGTCGCTGTCAAGTTGATATTCGATGTTGAGAGCAAGGTCATCCGGCAAGGTGTTTGGACTACCTTCAGCACCTTCGAGCGGCCCAGGAAGATACGGGCGCGGAAACTCACATAGTTTAATAAGGCTTTGCTCGCCGTCACCGAGGATAGTGTCGCGAAGCTCCCCCTCGCCGAGGTTTGCCTGAGAATTGTTTCCTGCAATCAGGATACGGCCGAAGAAGTCCGCCTGCATTTGAGGCGCGGCCGCTAGTTCGGGGGGCCATCGCGGCTCGGACCGCATATCCGCGAGCGTCTGCATATAGTAGTGTTCGCCCCGATTGCTTACCGCCCAATCACAAAACCGTTGGTAATCAATACCGCACTGGACAAGCTGCCGATGGATCAAAGCAGCGTGAGCCAAGGAGGCTAGTCTTCGATAATATGGAGGCTCTTCTGTGAGAAGACGTGTTCTGGCTAGCTCCCCGTCTACCAGAACGAACAAAGCTGAAAAGAGCTTGAATTCACTAGCCTCGCCTTGCACGTCATCATCTCGAATTAGATGGACGAGCCGAAGAAGGAAAGGCTCCAATTCTGGCCTATTTGGAAGCATACGCACCCCTACTTCGAATGCCCCTAAACGAGAGAGCATATCTCCGTAGTTCTCCAGAAAGTTGAAGGCGCTTTCCAAGTCATTCTGATTTAGATGATTAGCGCTGAGTTCGGCGCTCAGTGCCGAATGAGAAGAAAGTAACAAGCTGAATAGGAAACCCTCGAAAGGTCGCCATTCTGTCAGTTCCTCAAAAACTTTTTGACCTGCGCCTACAGCATAATCTTTGATCGAAGCACTTCCGTCATAAACTCCAACGAGTCTTTCAAAATACCGCCGCGAATTCGGAACTAGTGATGAAGCACTGCTTTTTCCTTCCATGATCTCGTTTCTTATAGCCCGCGCCACATAGACCGGAGTATCTCGTATATCACTGTGAAAAGTATCGAATTCGTCATCATCCAGCGCACGCTCTTGCAGTATGCTACGCCATTCATCCAAAGCACCAAGTGGAAAGTTCACGTCTGAAGCAGTTTCTTCGAGACAACGAATACGTGTAGAGGGATCTCTGGAAAGAACAGAGAAATCAGGCAGCAATAATCGTTGTTGACCAGATGAAAGGACAAGATTCGGAAGCTCGCCCTCTCCTATATCATTCATGAGATTCCATATCCGACCTTCAGCGTCAGTCAATTCGACTGAGTCTTCCCCGGCGAGAACTATGCGCACCGCATCAAAAAGTTCCGAACGCTGAACAGATACACTGGTCGCCCCGAAGGTAATCATAGCTTCAGTCTCAAAGCCAAACTCTTCTCTGAAGCTTTGGTCGTTGAGCAAGCTCTTTCGTATGAGTGGAGGTATAAGCTCCAACGCAGCACTGGCCATAGTGGCTCTTTCGTATGTACTGTTGGTCCCAAGTTGGCCCCCTTCCGAAACCTGAGATTCGGCCATCTCGGTAAAGTAGCTGCGATGCGAATCAACAAGCCTCTTATACAGCTCAGGGAACTGTTCCTGTATTGGGATCAGAAGCTTATCTTCTATCCAGGACCAGTAAGCCTCCACAACACTTTTCTGGGCACCCGTGGGCGGCATCAGTAGCAACATGATATGCGGTGCACGACCAATCCGAACGACATTATCAGCGTTTTCAGGAACAAGGCAGTGTGCCCATCCTCGAATGTCGACCGGGTCGACGAGCCAGTTTGAGAGAGCAGTAATCTCTGCGATATTGACCCTGTCTTCCCACAGCTTTTTGAGCATACGAACAAACGCTTTTAGCGTTCCGTCCAGCCAAGATGCTTCCTCGGGAAGTCTTAGCCAGTCGCTCATTCTGACGCGGAGAATGGATTCCCGGATAGCCTTTAGCTCGGCCGTTTCAACGACCTTCCCTTCGACAACAGTTGACTCGCTCAGACACCGTTCAAGTTCTTCGACACTGACAGGAATGAAGACATACCCAGCCCGGCGAAGACGAGTTCTATGTTCGAGACGGTCGTCATCCGATAGAACGCCAGCCACTACCAAAGCATCCAGCAAGCTCAAGGTGGAGAAGATAGGCGCATTAGCGTCACGACTATTGATATTCCCATACTTATTGAGGAACCGATCATCAATAACCGTAAGATCACATTCGGAAGCCAAAGCAAGAATACTGGCTGAAGGGTGCTCCCGGTTAAGTTTCCCGTCCAACTCGTCATAATTGCATCTACTGCTTACCCTGACATGTCCGGATTCGATCCGAGAATTTAGAGCGGCCCGTATGCGTTCTATGACGTCCTGAACATCTTCAGATATGCGCTCGTAGGAAATGAGGGCGTCTGCGTCAGAAATTTTTGCTGGAGAAACCACGGCCTTTAAGCCCGCAGCTTTGAGTTTTCCAAGAAACCCGAGATGCTGTAAATATGAGATGGCAAGATCATCAAGATACAGGGTCGCACCGTCGTCAATGGCTGGCTGGTTTGGCCAGGTTTTCTCGTTCAGCTGCAAATAGGCGCGTGCACGCTTTTCCTCATCAGCGGTAAGCTGCCCTTTCTGTCTCAACTTCTCTACCACAGCTAAGCAACTGCTCAAAACAGCGGAATGGGCAGAAAGGTCTGCTTCTTCCTCCATTAAGCTGGAAATTCGATGTACCGGGGCAGAGCGGACGACAATATGCTGTGTATCATCGTCGTCTCGTACCTTCTCCGCCTCAGCGATCAAAGCAGCCAACTCGTCGCCCACCTGAGCGGAAAGAGCACTGCTTACAACGGTACTCGGAGTAAAGTTGGCCAACCGACCCATTGATAGCAAATCTCGAACTTGGCGTGCATCCGCTATCCGACTTGGCTGATGGAACGAAGCCTTCTGACGTTCATTGAATAACCACCCAAGGGTTGAATGCGGGATATAAACAGTTTCGAACGTGTCGAGCACCACCTCAAGTATCTTAAGGAAGCTCAACGTAAGCAGTGCTGTCGCATCCAGAGCTACAGCTTTTCCGACGACATCGAACTCCTGCGGTACGCGCATACCGCTGTAAGCAGGAATGACGCTTCTTCGCCTCGGATCAGTTTCAGTGAGATTGGATAAAGCCGGGAAGGCTGTAAGATCAATGAGAGTCCTATTAAGTGACTGGGCAGCAAGAAAGATCGGCAATTGGCCTTGCGCCAATAAGCGCCATGTTTCTGACTCACGGCGATCCCATTCTGGCTTTTGATCAATAATATCCCTTAGGTTAATTCTTCGGAGCGGGCCTTCATCTCCTGATAGTTTCGCGGCCTTTTCGAGCCAATGGAAAACTTGAGGATCGTCTTCCCAACCTGCACTTGTTGAAATGAAGTATGCGTTGGCTAGGACCGCAGAATCATCATCGGCCTTCGCCGCTGCATAAAAGACTAGAGACTTCGCATATGGTGAACCTGTATGAAGTGCCAGTTGCGCAGCGTTAATCAGCTCATGTGCACTCCTGTCGTTTCTGTTCCGGTATTCATCGGCGATGTAGGCCGAAAGAGAGGCCCAGTCACCCATCGCAATTCCGAGATTCACCTGTAGCGCGCGGTAGTTCGGGCTGACTGCATCATCACTGAGTTCCGCAAGCGCAGCGCGGGATTCAAGAAACGCACCCTCGTCGTATAAAGCCCAAGCATAAGACATCCGCAGTTGCTTGGACTGCGATAGCAGGTCGGTGTTTTCTTTTAAAAAACAAACGATCGACTCTGGCTTGGACGTATTTCTGTAGGCATTCACTAGCCGCTCAGCATCGCCCAGAGAATGCGTCTCCTTAAAGAGAAGCTCACCAAATTCACAAAGGTCGTCCCAATGTTGATGGCCTTCCAGCCCACCGACTAGGCTGATCAGATCTCCAAGAGCTTTTGTTTCCTCGTAATGTGCTTTAAGAGCTTCAATGGGATCACTGCCTTGGGCTTCCGAAATAATCCTTCGAAGCTTGCTCTCCTGGTCAGCAGCGAGCCCCTCTTCTAACAGCTGCTCGAGTACCTCGTTCGCCCTCTCGATCAGTCCCGCGTGAGACAGCATCTCGATCTGGCGATACCATATCAGCTCGGCATTGATGTGATCGGAGAGTTGATTGTGGTGGCGAGCGATATAGTTAGCGGCCTCCTCGGGAGTCGATTGCGCAAATGCGAGGGAAAAGCGCGCAATGGCGGCATCATTGGTCATGCCACCATTTATGGCGATACACCGTTCAATTTCCCGCTCAACTGCAACTATATCCAGTTTGACGCCGAACTGAATAGCGTAGTGGACAAAACCGAGCGCGGAGCTTAGATCGCGGAGCTTGTTTTCTAACCTCTTGATGCCATGCGCTCTTTGTGCTGGGTCGCGCAGTTCAAGCCAAAGTGCATACTCATCATCCATTCTAGCAGCTCGAGGACAGCCTAGCCGCTTTGCGGCCTTAACCGCATCGAGGAAGTGCGTTTGAGCCACATTCCGTGCATCCATAGCAAGGGCATCTGAAGCGAGTCGAAAATCTGCTGCCTCAAAAGGAACCTGTGCTAGAACAAACGCTCGAAAATCTCTCGGGATGGCAGGAACTAGAGTAGCTAACCCTACCAAATGGTGAAGCGAAGGGGTTTCATCAAAGTCCGGCTTGGAAATCGCACTAACCGTCTGCGCGACCTCATCCCAGCGCCCGAGTTGAAGCTGATAATTCAGGAGAAAACACCTGCCTTCGGCATCCAGATCCTCGGTCGTATAGCCTGCATCACCCATCCAATCGATACCGCCTTCGACGCCGTCATGATGCACAACAATCATTAAACCTGCAGCGTGGGAAACGTCCGAATCAATATCGGCAAGGAGGCTAAGCGCCGCCGCCTTATCTCCTCTCTGTGAGAGGATAAATGCTTCCGCAATCTTTGCTTCTGGAGAGTCCCCGAGGTTTTTCGCGAGATCCACAAGCTCTTCCGCCCGCTCAAGTTCCTCTGAACGAGATAAAACTCTGGCGCACCATGCCAACGCCTGCCCCCGAGCTTCGACTGAGCCCCCCGAAAGATCGCCTTCGGTAAGGCGTCTCCCAAGACTCAACGACGCCCTGACCCTATCGAATTCTAGAAAGAGTCGTGACTTCTTGAGTTTCTCTACTTCTTCTTCTGTTTTTTGGTCGATAAGACCTGTCGGAACATTTCCCCTAAGATCGAGATAGACATCTCGACCAGCGATCACATTTGTTGAATCGTCTCCAGAGGAGATCGATTGCTTACCCTTATTCCACATCGTTCTTCTTTGTCCCGATGCTAACGTCTCGACCCGCTTGAACATTTGTCGAGCGATCGCCTGAGCGGATGGTTTGAGTAGACGAGGAGTGGCTCTTCTTAATGATAAGGCCCGCAATCCAAGCAACGACCGCTAAACCAGCGCCGGAGAACAGCCACTGTTTGTTATCAATAACCCATGCTACAAACTCTTCCAACTAAGTTGCTCCTATCTCTCAGAATGCTGCTCTGTAAAGTGAGCAATCACATCATCCGATTGCAGGTAAACTGTATTGCTATATAGGGTACGCTGAATTTGCCTATGTATCCTAGACTCACCGATACCTTAGAATGAATCACATCACAAAACAGAGCGTCCGCTTCGGGCCAAAAGCAGCCAGTACTCTAGCTCTTCCCACCACATCCGCTTCGGGTCGTTACCCCTCCCCCATCAAACTCTCTCAGGTCTGCCATCACTTGATCGTAGCTGATCAGCACAGAGCCGACATCGATAAATGTTACTCTGCCCCCGAATACTCAGACGCCGAATGCTCCACCATGAAGGCGTCTGCACCTAGGGTCACTGGACCGGCTAGCCAAAAGGCCGCACCCCGATCAACCACTCATGCAGAACAACAGCAAAGGCGCCGTAGAATGCCAGGCCGACGACCACGGCGATCAGGTCGCGTTGAGCGCTGACGGCCGTGTAAGTCACCCCCTCCGCCCGATCACGACGACGAGCTACTGCGTAATAGAGTATGGCCCAGGCCAGGAAGCTGCCGAACAGCAGAATGTCAGCCACTGTGCCATTGCTGAGCAGGTGGGCGAACGCCCAGGTCTTCACGCCCAACACCATGGGGTGACCCAGCTTGGCCTTCATATGGCTGCCTGGCACATAGGCCGCAGCGAGCAGGATAAACGCCGGGATCAATAACAGAGCGGTGAGGTGCCGGGTCCAGTCCGGCGACAGCCAAATCCAGGTTGGGGCGCCGCGCGCCTCCCCGTATCCCCAGATGATCAGCACGAACCCGGTAAGCGAGATGAGGCTGTACAGGCCTTTCCAGGGCATGAGGCCCATGGAGCGAACGGCGCGGTCCCGCAATCCAGGTGCAAGGATGCGTGCGGAATGCGTGCCGAGAAACAGAACAAGACCGAGGTTCAGGCTGGCCATGATGACTCCTTGTTATCACGAGTGGTCGAGTTTCCCAGCTTAGCAGGCCGTTGAAAAATTCCGGAGACCGGGTGGCTCTGGCAAAATGGCGGCCATCCTCTTCTGCCGGACCTAGCCCAAGCCGATGCGTGGACTCGACCTCAAACAAAACGAGCTGTTCAGCTATACGACGCTGGAGCAGCGCATCCCGGACGACCACCCGCTGCGCCCACTGCGCGAGATGGTCGATGCCGTCCTGGCGTCGATGGATCGGGACTTCGACGGGCTGTACTCCACCCTGGGACGCTCCTCGATTGCGCCGGAGCGCTTGCTGCGCGCGTCGTTGCTCCAGGTGATCTACACCATTCGCTCCGAGCGGCAGTTGGTCGAGCAGATTGATTTCAACCTGCTGTTTCGCTGGTTCGTCGGCTTGTCGATGGACGAGCGCATGTGGGATCACTCGACCTTCAGCCAGAACCGCGACCGGTTGTTCAATCAGGATGTAGCGCGCCTGTTCTTCCAGCGCATCAAGTCCCTGGACGAATGGTCCGAGTACGCCAGCGACGAGCATTTCAGCGTCGATGGAACGCTGATCGACGCCTGGGCCTCGCACAAGTCCTTCATCAAGAAGGACGGTGGCGAACCACCGGAGGATGGCACGCGCAACCCCGATGCCGACTTCAAGGGCGAAAAGCGCAGCAACGCCACCCACCAATCGACCACCGACCCCGAGGCCCGGCTGGCACGCAAGAGCAATGGCGATGCCAGTCGCTTGGCGCACATGGCCCACACGATGATGGAGCACCGCAACGGTCTGATCGTGGATGTGGAATGTACCGAGTTCAATGGACGTGCCGAGGTGGAGGCGGCCCTGGAGATGCTGGAGCGCACGGCCAAGCCGGGCAGCACGGTAGGCGCGGACAAGAATTACGACCAGAAGCGTTTTGTGCAAAGGGCGCGCGAGCTGAAGGTGACGCCGCATGTGGCGCAGAAGCGCAAGAGCAGCGCCATCGATGGGCGCACCACGCGGCATCCGGGGTACGCCGCCAGCCAAAAGATCCGCAAGCGGATCGAAGAAGGCTTTGGCTGGTTGAAGACGGTTGGCGGCCTGCGCAAGACCAAGCTGATCGGTCGTGCCAAGCTGAGTGCTCAGTTACTGCTGGGTTTCTCGGTCTACAACCTGATCCGACTGGGCAGCCTGTCGGGCTGGTGGCGAGGATCGCATGTATAGGGCGAGTTGCGCCCAAAAAAACGCCGAAAGGCGTGGAAGTGGTGCTGAAACCGGTCAAAAAGGCCTGAAGCCAGGCCTTTTGTGGGCTTAGTTAGGCCCAAGCGCTTGAAAAAGCGTCAAACCAAACGGGTTGGGGTAGTTGAAGCTGAATTTTTCAACGGCCTGTTAGTGCACTGATTGAAAGCTGCATACGGCCATCAGCCAGGGCGGCACGCCGAAATCGCCGACCGCGCTAACAAATGGACGATCGATGGGTAGAGAGTCCGCGTTGACGAGGCGTCAGCAAACGGTTGCCGATACTGAATTCGGCAGGATCTGGTCGATCCCGTCGAACTCTTTTTAATGACTGCGTGCTCCTGTGTAGTCCACAGCGGAGCTGTTATACTGCCGACAGGCAACTGCTAGAGAGGAGGTGCCCCATGGCAACAACTTCGTTTGACAAGAGCTTTGTGGTGACGGATCAGGAATCCATTGACCGCATTCACCGTGATTTGGCGCACCCTCGCGTGATCAAAGTCGCCAAGCGCGACTACAAAGCTGAAAGCTCGAAGGGAATCAAGCTATTAAAACAACGATTGTCCAACTCGGAGACCTGCTGAAGGAGCTTGGTAAAGACGATTCCACCCAGCTCCTCAGCACCTTTTCCTGTCCCCGTAATTTCGATGTCGAAAACTTCCTGACTAACCCCGGCAAAGCGATTCGCTTTGAAGAAACGGGGAATGCGCGTACCTATCTGATTCTGGATGAGGCCACCGGTGACCTTCTGGCCTACTTCTCCGTATCGTTCAAAGAGCTGGTTCTTGAAGGCACAGGGCTCAGTAAGTCCAAAATACGCACTCTGGATGGCATCAATAAAAATGCCGAGCGGATCAGGTCCTTCCTGATCGGCCAGTTGGGCAAAAATGCTGCTGTAGACGGCAATGCAATCAGGCTTGCCGACATTTTGAACGAAGCCTATGCCGTCTTTGCTGCGGCAAAGCAACTGATTGGCGGGCGCGTCATTATTCTGGAGTGCGAGAATATTCCGGAGCTGATCGCCTATTATGAGCGTCATGGTTTTTCACTCATTGAAACAATCAGTGCCGAGTCCAACCTGAGAACGCTGTATATCCACATCACCGAGTAATTCCGACACCTCTCGTCAGTGGGGTTTGTCCGCTTCGGGTCGTTAATTGCCGTTGCGCACCTGCTCAGGCCTGTTGACGCTCCTTCACCAGCTTCAACAAACGCTCCTTCGAATTCACCAGATGCAGGCGCATCGCCGCCCGCGCCGAGTAGGAATCCTTCCGCTCCATCGCGGCGCAGACCTCCTCGTGCTCGTGGTTGAGCCGCTGGGGATCGGTGCGGTGCACCGAGACCAGCGGTCCGATCGAGCTTCGAACATGATGCATGACGTCGACGTAGTAGCGGTTGTCCGTCGCTTCCGCGATCAGGATATGAAAACGCGCATCCTCCCGGCCCGCCATTTCGGCATCGCCCTCGGACTCGTAACGCTTCAGCGACTCGAGCGTCTCGCGAATCTGCTTCATCTGCTGAGCGGTACGCCGCTCGGCCGCCAACCCCACCGCCTCCACCTCGAGGCCGAGACGAAACTCGAGAATGGCGATGGTATCCCGCACCGAGTCGATCGATACCTGAAGAAAAGTGCTCGCATCGAGGGGAGGTTCCAGTACGAATGTGCCGACACCGTGACGCGTCTCCACCAGCCCGGCCACCTGAAGACGCTGCAGCGCTTCGCGCACCACGGTACGGCTGACTCCGTGCTGCTCCATGATCGCCGTCTCGGTCGGCAGCTTGTCACCGGGACGCAGCTCCCCGGCCGTAATCTGACGCGAGATCTCCGAAACCAGGGTCTGCGCCAGCTTGCGTGGACGCTTTCTCTTCGGTTCGCTATCGGTAGTCGGCTCGGTGCTGCTCTGGTTCACGATTCGATCTCTCGGTTGAGGCTTAACGAGATCATACCACAGCTCGACAGAAACACTTAATGCTGTTAAGGAGAACGGGAATTAATCAACAAGCCTTTGTTCTATAAGTGGCAATATTGATTCTTATCTGAGAATGTCATACGACAACCAGTTCGATACGGGTTGTGAGTTGGCTAGGTAGGTCATCGCACCCCACTTTCCGTTAGACGTTCAGCTTATTCAACGAATTGCTCAAGCACCGCATCTGCTCCGATCAACGGAATGATGCGTACCAGCACCTGATCCAGTACGCCTTTCTCGGCGCGAGTGATCGACTTTGCTTTGCGATCCTTCCATGACAGTGTCTGGATCAAACTAGCGGCCACAACGGAGGGTTCATCCAAGTTGTTGACCGGCACCTCAGTAGCTCCTCCACGAATACTGGTACTGATCGGGCAGCAGATCAGCAGCCCTGTCTGCTTGTTGTAGTCTTTGGAGGACAACACCAGGGCGGGGCGGTATTTGCCGATCTCTTTGCCCTTGGTGGGCTCAAAGTCCAGCCAGATAATCTCGTTGCGCTCAGGTACGTATTGCTTAGCCATTATTCGCCCAGCTCCGTGGCCAGTAGTGCAGCGACGCTATCGGCGTGGGCGGTATGGGCATCCAACCCCTTGAGCAAGGCCTGCTCGGTAAAGGGTAGTTTGAGGCGTTTTGTTGCCTTGGCCACAGGTTCGATAACGATACGATTACCTTTGACCTCGATGTTGACTGAACTATCAACCGAAAGGTTGGCATCGGAAAGAATGCTGGAAGGGATGCGAATAGCGGCGCTATTGCCCCAGCGCTTGATCTGCGTTTCCATAACGACCTCTTTGTATCTACTATGTATCTACACTAACACATGCCTTCCCCGTGTCAACAAAGTAGATACATCGGCGCAAAATCCTATTCTGGAGCGCAGGCATATATAGCTCCCGCTCTCTCCGGCCGGACCTCCACATAGGGGATGATGCGGGCTCGATCGGAGTAACCCAGGAGCCGCTTCTTAGGCTGCAATGAGAAGCACCACCGCGGTTATTAAGAACCAGCTTGCTTTCAGGGTTCAGACCTCGTTGGGGTGAAAAAAACCCCTGCTCCATCGCTGGAGACAGGGGCCAAACACCAAGCCGACGCTAAGGCTGACTTGAGAAGCACACCGGAGAAAACTTAACGCTGGTCCTGACCGTCCACCAGACGACGGATTCCCAGCGGGTTGCCGTCCTTGAGAGACTCAGGCAGCAACGCCTGCGGCAGATCCTGGTAGCAGACCGGGCGCAGGAAGCGGTTGATCGCCGCCGAGCCAACCGACGTGGTACGGCTGTCGGAGGTTGCCGGGAAGGGACCGCCATGAACCATCGCATGACAGACTTCGACACCGGTCGGGAAACCGTTGCAGAGGATACGGCCCGCCTTGCGCTCCAGCACCGGCAGCAGTGCGCGGGTCGCCTCGATATCCGCATCATCCAGCTGCAGCGTTGCGGTCAGTTGACCTTCGAGATGCTCGGCAACGCCCGCATACTCTTCGACACTCTGGCATTCGATCACCAGCGAGGTTGATCCAAAGATCTCGTCGCAAAGGGACTCATCGGCGATAAACGCCTCTGCACTGGTGACATATAGACCGGCCCGACACTGATTGGGCGCATCGCTGCCCTGCCCGACCGCGACTTCACGCACGCCTGCGTTGCCCTTGAGCTGATCCACACCGCTGCAGTAGGCGGAGAAGATCCCCGGTGTCAGCATGGTCTGGGACGCAACCCTGGACAGCTCGGCAGCGGCCGTATCAAGGAAAGCATCCAGTTCGGCGCCGGCCTTGGCGATCACCAGACCGGGGTTGGTGCAGAACTGCCCCGCGCCCATGGTCAGCGAGCCGACAAAGCCCTTGGCGATCGCGTCGCCACGCGCCTTCAGCGCTTCCGGCATCAGGAATACGGGGTTGATCGAACTCATCTCGGCATAGACCGGGATCGGCTCGGGACGGTTGGCGGCCAGCTCCATCAGCGCGGTACCGCCGGCACGGGAGCCGGTAAAGCCCACAGCCTTGATCGACGGGTGCTTGACCAGTTCGGACCCGACTTCACGGCCGGAGCCGAACAGCAGCGAGAACACGCCCTCCGGCAACTGGCACTTGGCTACGGCGGCCTGAATCGCACGCCCTACCAGCTCGGAGGTGCCCGGATGGGCGGAATGCGCTTTCACCACAACCGGACAGCCCGCCGCCAGAGCGGAAGCGGTATCGCCGCCGGCGACGGAGAACGCCAGCGGGAAGTTGCTGGCACCGAATACGGCAACCGGGCCCAGCGCAATCATGCGCAGACGCAGGTCATTGCGCGGCAGCGGCTGACGCTCCGGCATGGCGGGGTCGATCCGCACATCCAGGTAGTTACCGCTGCGTACCACGGAGGCAAACAGACGCAACTGGTTCATGGTGCGGCCGCGCTCGCCCTCGATACGCGCCTGCGGCAGGCCGGTCTCGGCCATGGCGCGCTGCACCAGTTCATCGCCCAGCGCCAGGATCTCGTCGGCACAGGTTTCGAGGAACTTGGCGCGGGTTTCCGGATCGGTTTCGCGGAAACTGTCGAACGCCTGCCACGCCAGTTCTGCAGCGGCGTTGACATCCGCCTGGGTGCCGCCGCCGAACACCGGCTCCAGTTTTTCGTTGGTTGCGGGGTTGATCGCCTGAATAGGCGCACTCGTACCCTTGACGGCACGAGAGCCGATCAGCATTTCGCCGAGAATAGTCATCTGCTTATCCCTCCAGTAAAGAGTGTCTGGCCCGTACTCGCCGCTCACGCGCGTCCATGCGCCCGCGGCATACCGTACATCCTGTACATAAACCCGGGCGTTGCCCGACCGAAACCGGGCATCGTTCCAACCGATAATGTTTGCTGAACCAGCGAGTCGGATAAGGCGTTATGCCCTACTCGAACTGCTGACTGCTCCTGTACTTCTCGTACAGGTGATAGGCACGGTAGAGGTGCGTATGCATCGCCTTGCTTGCCTTTTCGGGCTCACCTTCCCGGATCGCGTCAAAGATGGCGCGGTGCTCCTGACGTACCCGCTCGAGATACTCCTCGGTGGCGGGGCGATCGAGGTTGGTGTTGACGATCTTCGCTCTGGGGATAATGTTCTTGTTGAACTGCTCGTAGAACTGTCGGAAAAACGGGTTGCCGGTGGCGCCGGCGATCGCCAGATGGAAGGCGAGATCCTCCTCCCGTGCCAGTTCCCCTTTTGCCAACGCCGCATCGAATGCGGACAGGCTCTGTTCGAGACGCTCGATATCCTGCTCGGAGCGGCGTAGGGCCGCCATCTCCGCCGCTTTCTCCTCCACGCTCATGCGCAGTTCGAGAATATGAAGGATATCTTCAACGGCCGTAGGATTGATGGTGTAGGCAAACAGCGTTTCCGCCGGCTGGCTGCGCATCACCGTGGTGCCGACCCCTCGCCGCGTCTCGACCAGCCCCAGCGACTTGAGCTGGGTGATCGCCTCGCGAATGACGGTACGGCTTACGGCAAACATATCGCATAGCTGAGCCTCGGTGGGCAGTTTATCGCCCACCGGGATACGACCCTGGGTAATCATCTGTTCCAGCTGTTTGGCCACGTGAGAGGCAAGGCTCTCCGAGCGCTGCACCGGCTCGACTTTGAAGCCGTCACTGGCGGCAAAGGGGTTACCCATGGATCGATCCTGTCATCAATTCTTGTTGGCCTTCTACATTATCTTATAAAGCTCAGGTGTATCTACTTATCGCACCCTCTCACCGCACCTTCTTACCGCACCATAGCCGGGCGTTTCGGGTCGAACTTCCAGCCCGGAATCAGGTACTGCATCGCCATGGCATCGTCACGCTGCCCCAGGGTCAGCGTCTTGTACAGCGCATGCGCCTGGTCCAGTTTTTCCCGGTCCAGTTCGATACCCAGACCCGGCTTATTCGGTACTGTCAGCTTACCGCCGCGGATCTTGAACGGATCCCTGGTAATGCGCTGACCGTCCTGCCAGATCCAGTGGGTATCGATCGCGGTGATCTCGCCCGGACAGGCGGCAGCGACATGGGTCATCATCGCCAACGAGATATCGAAGTGGTTGTTGGAGTGCGAACCCCAGGTCATGCCCCACTCGTTGCACAACTCGCCAACCGCCACTGCGCCCTGCATGGTCCAGAAGTGGCAGTCCGCCAGCGGGATGTCGACCGAATCCAGACGCACCGCGTTGCGCAGCTGCTGCCAGTCGGTGGCGATCATGTTGGTGGCGGTTTTCAGGCCGGTGATGCGCTTGAATTCGGACAGGGTTTCACGGCCGGACCAGGCCCCCTCCTGACCGCAGGGATCCTCGGCATAGCTGAGCATATGCTTGATCGGGGTGAGGTATTCCACCGCCTGCTTCAGCGTCCAGGCGCCGTTCGGGTCCAGCGTCAGGCGAGCGTCCGGGAAGGCGTCATAGAGCGCCGCGATACACTCGGCTTCCCGATGCCCGTCCAGAACCCCGCCCTTGAGTTTGAAATCCTTGAAGCCGTAACGCTGGTATGCAGCTTTCGCCAGGCGCGCGATCGCGTCCGGGTTCAGCGCCTCCTGAGTACGCACCAGGTCCCAGTCGTCGACCGGGTTATGGCAGCTTGGATAGGGCAGATCGGTCTTTTGGGGGTCGCCCAACTGGAACAGATAACCCAGCGCTTCGACTTCGTCACGCTGCTTGCCGAACTGACCGAGCAGCTCCGCCACCGGCAGCCCCATATTCTGACCGGCCAGGTCCAGCAGCGCCGATTCGATACCGGTGATCACGTGTACCGCCGTGCGCAGATCGAAGGTCTGGTTGCCGCGGACATCGTCGGCCTGACCCGAGGTCGCTTCACGCACGCGACTGATGATCGCCTTGTAGCGGCCAACGCTCTGCCCTTCGACCAGTTCGCGACAGCGCTCCAGCGTGTTGATGATACTGGTGGTCGCCGGAATCTCGCCCAGACCGATATTGCCGTCGTTGTCTTCGAGTACCACGACGGTACGGATGAACCAGGGCGCATGACCGCCGCTCAGGTTCAGCAGGAAACTGTCGTAACCGGCCACCGGTACCACGATCATCTTTTTAATGGTGGTAAACATCGTCAACCCTCGTTGCAAAAGTGGCGTCCGGCCGATTCCCCTTTGTTATCGACCGAACGCCAAGGGGGTGCTCCTTACAGGCGGTTGGCTTCGATAATCGCCGCCAGTTCCTCTTTCTCCGCAACGCTCGGCATGGTCAGCGGCGCACGCACATTGCCGGCCGAACGTCCGATAATGTCGGCACCGGCCTTGATCAAGCTGACCGCGTAACCCTTCTTGCGATCGCGCAGACGGCAGAACGGGATAAAGAAGTTCTTGATGATGGCGGTCACCGTCGCCTGGTCGCCGCCACGCAACGCGCTGTAGAACTTCATCGCCATCTCCGGCATGAAGTTGAACACCGCCGAGGAGTAGGTGTTCACGCCGATCGACAGGTAGGCCTCGGCGAAGATCTCGGCGGTAGGCACGCCACCGATATAGACCAGGCGGTCGCCGACGGTCTTGATGATGTCGTTCAGCGCCGCGATATTGCCGACGCCATCCTTCAGCCCGATCAGGTTCGGGCAGGCCGCGGCCAGCGACTTGACGCTTTCCGCGTCCAGAATCCCGTTGGCACGGTTGTAGTAGACCACCTGCAATGACGTGCTGTTGATCACCGCCTTGGCGTATTCGACCACGCCGTCGGCCGGGCATTCGGTCAGGTACGGCGGCATCAGCAGGATAGCGTCGATGCCCGCCTCTTCCGCCGCTTTGCAGTAGGCCTGGGCTTCCGGAATGCTCTTGCCGGCACTGGAGATCACCGGTACGCGACCGGCCACGGTCTCCACTGCGATCCGGCAGATCTGCTTGTACTCATCCATGGACAGGGAGAAGAACTCCCCCGTACCGCCGGCGACGAACACGCTGGATACGCCGTGCTGTACGAACCACTCAATGCGCTCGCGATAGGTGTCGGCGTTGAATTGGCCATTGGCATCCAGATCGGTGATCGGGAAAGAGAGCAGACCGTCGCTCAGCGACTGGCGAATGCGTTCTACGGTGAGTGCCATCTTCAGTGTTCCTCGAATTTCATCAACATTGCTATTGGTTCGTACGTCGACGATCGTCTACCGTCGATCAAGTTGTAATACATCATACAACATACAGACAAACCCGCAACAGTTATATCTCGCGTGGATCGATCCCATAAGCATCGTTTATGGAAGCTGTCCGTACTATTCCCTAACCACTCCGTTAGAGGCATAGTGCGGCGACAACTCCAACGACATGCCACGCCGTCTCTTTTCGCACCCGACAGTGACATAAACAGGGCAACTTTCGGTTCAACGATGCAACAAGCAAGACAACAACCAAGGCAAGGATTAGGGCAGCAAGCAGGTACCGAACTATCGGGATGGTTATTGATGTGCACCGTCCCGCTTGCACTGATATCGGCCCTTGGCGGCACACTGCCCGGTTACGTGGCGGGCATTCCGATCTGGATATCGGCTCTGATGCTCGTCGACCGCGTCAAGCCTTCGCAGCGTCGACAGATCCTGTTGCTGTTTTTGGTCGGGCTGGCCGGACTGGTGTTCGGTACGCTCAACGGCGCCGATCACCAGCACCTGCTGCGTGCCCTGTCAGCCAATCAGATGGTGGTGGCGATGCTGATCGGTGTCAGTTTCCTGCGCATCGTTGCCCTGGCCGGGATCCGCTCCGACGAGACTCTGCCCAAAGGCAAGCGCGCGCTATGGAAGACACTGCTCGGCACCCATCTGTTCGGTTCGGTGATCAACATATCCTCCACGCTGATCGTCGGCGACCGCCTCAGCGCTCATCAACCGATGCAAGCGGTGCAGGGGCTGACGCTGCTGCGCAGTTTCGCTACCTGCGCGTTCTGGTCGCCCTTTTTTGCCGCCATGGGGTTGACGCTGGTCAGTGCGCCCGGCGCCCGGCTCGAAACCCTTGTGCTCTATGGCTTGCCGCTGGCGATCCTGGCGCTGGCATTGAGCGCCTGGGAGATCCATCGCCACCCCGATGCCGACGCGGCCGGAGGTTATCCGATGCATTTCGGCGCCTTATGGATGCCGTTACTGCTGGCTGCCCTGGTGATCGTAAGCCATCTGGTCTGGCCTCGTGTCAGCGTACTGACGCTGGTAACGCTGATCTCGCTGCTCTTTACGCTGGCCTGGCTGACGTTGAAGCAGGGACGCGCAGGGCTCTCGGAGGGGATACGTCACGTGCGGGTCGGACTGCCCAACCTCAGCGGAGAAGTGCTGCTGTTCGCGGCGGCATCGATGCTTGCAGCCGGTATCGCCGCCACGCTGTCATCGCTTGACCTCAACCTTGCACCGGCTCACTTCGGCTCCTTGGAGGCGTGTGTCGTGCTGCTGGTACTGGTCGCGCTGGCCATGGCGGGTATGCATCCGGTCACCAGCGTTGTGCTGGCCGGGAGCATATTGGCGCCGTCGGTGAATGACCCGAACCTGCTGGGCCTGACCCTGTTGATGGGGTGGTCACTGGGTGTGGGGTTGTCGCCCTTTTCCGGCATACAGCTAAGCCTGCAATCCCGCTACGGCATCAAGGCGACCGAGCTATTGAAAATGAACCTGCTGTACGCTCCGGCGATGCTGGTGATCTGCTCCCTGGTGATCTGGCTGTATGGGACGATGCACTAACAGATCCGCGGCAACTGCTCGCCGTTGAGCCAGTCCACCATACGGTTGCCGCCGAACACCGTCTCCATCTGCACAAAGTGGTGCGGGTCCTCGATCACCCGGCCGATGATCGCCGCCTCTCTGCCTTGGGGGTGGGCACGCATCGTCTCGAACAGTTGGTCAGCGCTGTCGGCCGGACAGATCGCGATCAACCTGCCCTCGTTGGCGACGTAGAGCGGATCCAGACCGAGGAACTCGCAGGCGGCGCGTACCGGTTCACGTACCGGGATCCGTTTCTCGAACAGCTGCATGCCGACAGCGGACTGCCGGGCCAGTTCGTTCAGCGTGTTGGCCAGGCCGCCGCGGGTGGGGTCGCGCATGCAGCGGATCTCCGGCACCACCTCCACCATCGCCGCCACCAGTCGGTGCAGGGCCTGGGAATCGGACTGGATATCCGCTTCGAAGCCGAGGCTTTCGCGCAGCGACAGGATGGTGACACCGTGATCGCCGATCGGCCCGGAGAGCAGGATCGCATCGCCCGGCCGGGCCTTGTCGCCGGACAGTGCCAACCCTTCGGGCACCACGCCGATGCCGGTGGTGTTGATGAACACGCCGTCGCCCTTGCCGCGCTCTACCACCTTGGTATCGCCGGTGACGATCGGCACGCCCGCTTCCTTCGACGCGCTCGCCATCGAGTCGACGATCCGTTTGAGATCGGCCAGCGGGAACCCCTCTTCGAGGATAAAGCCCGCCGACAGGTAGCAGGGGCGCGCGCCGGACATGGCGATATCGTTGATCGTGCCGTGTACCGACAGCGAGCCGATATCGCCGCCGGGAAAGAACAGCGGCGACACCACATGGCTGTCGGTGGCCATCACCACCCGCCCCGGCGGCAGGCTGAACATGGCCTGGTCGTTGCCCTGCGCCAGCCACTCGTTGTCGAAGGCGTTCGCGAACAGCTGGTCGATCAGTTCGGCCATGGCGCGCCCGCCGCTGCCGTGGACCATCTCGACGCGGCCGGTTCTCAGGTTTAAGCCAAGGTTCGGACGGCTCATGCGCTCACCTCCTCGGCCGGAATACGGCTCTCGCCTTTTGTTGAATCGCTGAGACGGCCATAGCTGTAGTAGGCGGCGCAGGCCCCCTCGGAGGAGACCATGCAGGAGCCGAGCGGGTTGTCCGGCGTGCAGGGGTCGCCGAACAGTGTGCAGTCGCGCGGGTTCTTCACCCCACGCAGAATTGCCGGGCACTCGCAGGCCTTGTTCTCCCGCCCCTCCAGTTGGGTCAGCCCGAAGCGCTTCTCGGCGTCGAACTCGGCATACTCGGGGCGGATCCGCAGTGCGCTCTCGGGGATGGCGCCAAGGCCGCGCCACTCGAAGCTCGGGCGCAGTTCGAACACCCGCTCCACCAGCGCCTTCGCCTTGGCGTTGCCGTCGCGGGTGACGGCGCGGGTGAACTCGTTCTCCACTTCACAGCGGCCGTCATTGAGCTGGCGGATCAGCATCAGGATCGCCTGCAGCACGTCGAGCGGCTCGAAACCGGCGATCACCACCGGCTTGGCGTACTGTTCCGGGAAGGGTTCATAAGGCGCGGAGCCGATCACGGTACTGACATGAGCCGGGCCGATAAAGCCGTCCAGTTGCAGCGCGCCGCTGTCCGTCTCCGGCGTGTTCAGGATCGCGTGCATCGCCGCCGGGGTCAGTACGTGGTTGCAGAACACGGAGAAGTTGCCGAGGTTCAGTTTTTTCGCCTGCTCCAGCACCAGCGCGGTGGGCGGCGTCGTGGTCTCGAAACCGATGGCGAAGAACACCACCTGCTTGTCCGGGTTCTGCTGCGCGATCCTGATCGCATCCGCCGGCGAGTAGAGCATCCGTACATCGGTGCCCTCGGCGCGTACCTTCATCAGGCTGACCCGGCCGGAGCCGGGTACCCGCAGCATATCGCCATAGGTGCAGAGGATAAGATCGGGGCGGCGCGCCAACTCAACGGCCATATCCAACCGCCCGATCGGCAGCACGCAGACCGGACAGCCGGGACCGTGGATCAGCCTGACGTTGTCCGGCAGCAGTCCCGGTATGCCGTAACGGAAGATGGCATGGGTATGGCCGCCGCAGAACTCCATCAGGTGGTAAACGCGGTTCGGCTGCACCTCTTCGCGGATCTGGCCGGCGATGGCGCGCGCCTTGTCGCCGTCGCGAAACTCGTCGACATATTTCATGCCTTGCCCTCCGGAGAAAGCCTCTCCGGAGAAAGCCCCTCTTCCGCCATGGCCGCATCGCGGGCCGCCTGCAGTTGCCCCAACTCGTCGAACAGGGCCAGGGTTCTGGCCGCCTCCTCGGGATCGAGCTTGTTCAGCGCATAGCCCACATGCAGGATCACGTAGTCGCCGACGGCCAGATCATCCACCAACGCGGTGTTGATCTCCTTGCGCACGCCGCCGATATCGGCCAACGCCCGCTCCGCGTCGATCAACGCCTCGATTCGCACCGGTATCGCCAGACACATGAGGACACCTCTTCAACGTCTCGTTTTGTTCAGTTCCGCGCCGACAACTTCATCCGCACCGCCCAGGCCTGGCCCAGGCTGATGGCGGCGTCGTTGCTCGGCATCATGAGCGGCAGCAGCACGCCGAGCCCCGCCCGCTCCAGTCGCTGCACGACACCGTCGCGCAGGCGTAGATTCAGCAGGCAACCGCCGGCCAGCGCCACGCGCTCGAGCCCCTGCCGCGCCGCACTCTGCACGATCCACTCGCCGAGCGCCTTGACCAGACCCTGATGGAACAGCGTAGCACCGCGTACAGGATCGGGCTCGTCGACCAGTTCGGCCAGCAGCGGCAACAGGTCCAGTCGACTACCGGAGTCGGTCTGCTCGATTCGGTACAGCGCGGGCGGCTCGGCAGTAAAGGCGGCACAGAGCGTCTCTTTGCAGAGCGCCTCCAGACAGAGCGTCTCCAGCCACATCGGCGCCTGCGCCTCGTACTGCTGCCGGTCGCAGATCCCCAGCAGCCCCGCGGCGGCATCGAACACCCGGCCCAGGCTCGAGGTGGGCGGACAGTTGAAGTCGCGCGCCAGCATGCGCGCCACCGCCGACGCGCCGGGATGATCGGCAAAACGCCGCTCGATCAGGTCGGCTCGCTGCAGCCGATGCAGCACGGCACAGGCCATACGCCAGGGTTCTTTCGCTGCCGCATCGCCGCCGGGCAACGGCAGCGGTGCAAGTTCGCCCACCGGGGCGAAACCGGCGGCATCGACCCGCAGCAGCTCGCCGCCGCGCAACTGGCCATCCCAGCCCAGGCCGACGCCATCCAATGCCACCCCCAGCAGCGGCTCGCGGCACCCATGTTCGGCCATCACCGCGGCGATATGGGCGTGATGGTGCTGTACCAAGTGCAACGACAGCCCCCAACGATCCGCCAGTTCACGGGCGACACGCCCGGCATGAAAGTCCGGGTGCAGATCGCAGGCGATATGCTCGGGCCGGGTCTCCAGCAGATCGCACAACTCGTCGACGCTGCGCTCCAGGGTGCGGCAGTTGTCGGCGTTGTCGAGATCGCCGATATGGGGCGACACGAACGCCTTGTCGCCACGGGTCAGGCAGAGGGTGTTTTTCAGGTAACTGCCCAGCGCCAGCACCGAAGGACCGCTGTCGGCCAGTTGGATACTGCGGGGCGCCATCCCCCGTCCGAGACGGATCGGCATCGGCGGATCGACGATGGCGTTGAGCAGCGAATCGTCGCAGCGGTGCTCGATCTCGCGGTTGTGCAGCAGCAACAGATCGGCGATGCCGGCCAGCTTCTCCCGCGCCTCATCGTTCGATGTGATCAAGGGCTCGCCGCTGCGGTTGCCGCTGGTCATCACCAGCAGCAGCGGATGCCGTTGCTCGGTCCATCCGGTTCCCGCAGGCCGCCCGGCCACCTCATGGAACAGCAGCCAGTGCAGGGGGCTGTGCGGCAGCATCACACCGAGTCGGTCCAGCCCCGGCGCCAGCCCGTCGGACAGCCGATTCTCGGAACGGGTCCGCTTGCGCTGCAGCACGATGGGGGCGGCACTGCCTTGCAGCCAGTCGCGGCCAGCGGCGGTCAGCTCGACGCACTCTTCCAGCGACCGCGTATTCAGCGCCATGATCGCGAACGGCTTGGCCGGGCGCCGCTTGCGTGCGCGTAGCCGTGCCACCGCGTCGTCGTTGCGCGCATCGCAGACCAGATGAAAACCACCGATACCACGCACGGCGAGGATCTCGCCCCGCTCCAGGACCGCCAGTGCTGACTGAAGCGGATCGCCGTCGAGCCGCTCGCCGCCCGTCGTTTCGGCCCAGAGTTGCGGTCCGCACGCGGGGCAGGCGTTGGGTTGGGCATGGAAGCGTCGATGCGTCGGCGACTCGTATTCAGCCAGACACTGCGGGCACTGGGTAAAGGCCGCCATGCTGGTGTTGGGCCGATCATAGGGCAGGCGCCGGATCAGCGAGTAGCGCGGGCCGCAGTGGGTACAGTTGATGAAGGGGTAGCGATAGCGCCGATCCTGCGGATCGAACAGTTCGGCCAGGCACCGGAGGCAGACCGCCGCATCCGGGGTCACCGGCAGCTCCAGTCGATCCTCGCCCTGTTCGCTGGCGACGATGCGAAACTCGCGGCTATCGGGCTCCGGGTCCAGGACCTCTTCGCTCAGCGCGTCGATCCGCGCCAGCGGCGGCAGTTGGCTGTGCAGCTCCCGGCGAAAGCGGTTCAGCGCCGTCTCGTCGCCGAGCAGGTCGATCCGAACGCCGTGGCGGGTGTTGCACACCTCGCCGCTCAGCTTCAGTTCGGTGGCCAGACGGTATACAAAGGGGCGAAAGCCCACCCCCTGCACCTGGCCGCGCACCAGCAGGCGCAGCGCCGGCATCAGCCGTTCTCCCGCGCCTCGAGCCAGGCCAGCCACTCATCCATCCCCTCGCCGGAGCGGGCCGATAGCCGGATCACCTCGATATCGGGATTGACGCGGCGGGCATACTCGATACAGGCGTCGACATCGAAATCCAGGTACGGCAGCAGGTCGATCTTGTTCAGCAGCATCAGATCGGCGGCATGGAACATGTCGGGATACTTGAGCGGCTTGTCCTCGCCCTCGGTCACCGACAGGATCGCGACCTTGTGCGCCTCGCCCAGATCGAACGCCGCCGGACAGACCAGGTTGCCCACGTTCTCGATAAACAGCACGCCGCCGTCCAGCTTCTCGAACCGCTCCAGCGCATGGCCGACCATATGCGCATCCAGATGGCAGCCCTTGCCGGTGTTGATCTGCACCGCCTGGACCCCGGTGGCGCGGATGCGCTCGGCATCGTTGTCGGTCTGCTGGTCGCCCTCGATCACCGCCAGCGGCAGTCGATCGCCGAGCCGCTCGATGGTACTGATCAGCAGCGTGGTCTTGCCCGAGCCGGGGCTGGAAACCAGATTCAGCACGAACAGCGACAGGGCTTCGAAACGGGCCCGATTCAGCGCCGCATAACGGTCGTTCTTGCCCAGGATATCCTGCTCGATCTTCACCATGCGGCTCTGGCTCAGGTGCTGTTCATGGGTATGGGCATGAGCATGGGCAGCCCCCTCGCCGCAACCGCAAACGGTACACATCCTATTCGACCTCCAGCTCTTTTATTCTCAGTTCATCGCCACGGGTCAACTGCAGCCGGTAACTGCCGCAATCGGCGCAGCTATCGTAACGTTGGGTGATCGGTACACCGGCGCCGCAGTCCTGGCATCGCGCCTCGCCCGGCAGCTCGATAATATCCAGTTGTGCCTGCTCGGCCAGGGTACCGCGCGTGACGGCATCGAAGCAGAAACGCAACGACTCCGGTTCCACCGCCGCCAGCGGCCCGATCTCGAGCCAGACCCGCTTGACCCGGCTGTAGCGCTGCACCAGCGCCTGCTCCTCAAGCATCTGCACTACTCTTTCGGCGATCGACATCTCATGCATGCTGAGTCCAGACTCCAGGTTGCGGAACCCTCAGTATGGAAGCAGCGCGCCTTCCGGGCCAGTACTCACATCAAAGACTCACATCAAAGACCCGTTGATTAGTGGTTGCGCGCAAGATTCGGGCGGCGGCGATCCTCATCTATCCGAACCGGGGCACAATTACTGGTCCCGACGCCGCCCTCAATCAGCTATAATCGCCCCGACATCATTCAGTTACGCATTGGCGTGTTCATCTTCATCCGACATCGACGCCCCTAATATATGACTAGATTCCTGCTGCCCCTTCTGTTGTTGCTCCAAAGCCCCCTTCTGCATGCCGCTCTGCTTGACGTCTTCAAGGACGAACAGGGCCGCACCAAATGGCAGTGGGTCGCCAACTTCTCCAGCGGCGTACTGATTATCCTGCTGACGCTGGTGGTTATCGTCCTGTTCATCACCTGGCGCCGGGCACGCCGTTACAACATCGCACTGGAGGAGATCCGCGCCAACCTCGAGCAGCGCGTGCGCGAGCGTACCGCCAAGCTGGAGCAGGAGGTCACCGAACACGTGGAGACCACCAAAATGCTGAAAGCGTCCGAGGCCTACATCCAGAATATCCTGCGCTCCATGCCGCTGGTGCTGGTGGGGCTGGACCGCGACGGCATGGTCACCCAGTGGAACCAGCGCGCCGAGGAGATCTCCGGTATCAAGGCCGCCGATGCGGTCGGCAAGAACCTGTGGTCGATCTACTCCGATATCACCGTGTCGCCGCACCATATCGAACAGGCGCTGGATAAGGGCGAGACGATAACACTGCGGCACAGCCAGCCGGGCAGCTACCATTTCGACATCACCGTGTATCCGCTGCAGGACTATAAGGAGCCGGGCGTGGTGATACTGGCCGACGATGTCACCAAGCGCGTGATCGCCGAGAACATGCTGATCCATCACGACAAGCTGTCATCGATGGGCGAACTCGCCACCGCGATGGCCAGCGATATCAACACGCCGCTGCAGGCGATCCTGTTCGACCTGCGCAGCTTCCAGGGCATCCTGGCGTCGGGAAAACTGCTGCCGGCGGAGGGGGTGCAGGGCACCGAGTTGGACAAGCTGCAACAGTTGCTGAACAACGCCTCCAACAGCGGCCATCAGGTGGAGTCGGTGATCCGCAACCTGCTGCAGTTCGCACGCGGCCGTACCGACAAGCCGCAACAGGCCAACGTGGTCGATATTCTGGAACACTCGCTGGAACAGTCGGCCGCGGTGCTGTCGCTTCCCGACGCCATACCGTTCAGGGAGATACGGATAGAACGCCACTTCGAAGCGGACCTGCCGCTGATCCCCTGCTACGTGACCGAACTGCAGCAGGTGTTCCTGAGCCTGTTCCGGCACGCCTACCAGTCACTGACGGCCAAGCAGGTCGAGTTCACACCGACCATCAAGCTCTACGCGGTCAACTGCTACGATGCACTGTCGATCCGCATCCAGCACAACGGCGTGGGCCTCACCGGCGAGGAGCAGATGTACCTGTTCGAACCCTACCTGCAGGACAGCGATGCCGCCCAGTCCGCCGCCGGCAAGCGCCTCTCCTTCGCCCATTTCGTCATCACGGAACAGCATCGGGGCCATATGGCGGTCACCTCGGATCCGGCGATCGGTACCACCTTCCATATCCAGCTCGACCAGGCCTGAGTCGAGAGACGACGGCGCCCCACCGGGCGCCGATCTTATTAGACTTAAGGCTAGAAACGCCCCCAAACGGGGGAGTTCGGCCGAAATTCGGTATATCGGACGCCCCTCTTTCGGTACAATACAACGCCATAAAAATTACTTACAAAGTAGCAGTTCCGTTCATCAAGGCGATCACAAGTCACCTTTTCGAACACTTTTGGCCACATCAGCCATACAACACTGGGGAAAAGAATGACGACATCAAATCAGAAAATCGTTTACACCATTACCGATGAAGCGCCGGCGCTGGCGACACACTCCCTGCTGCCGATCGTGCGCTCCTTCGCTGCCGCCGCCGGCATCGAAGTCGACACCAGTGACATCTCCGTAGCGGCACGCATCCTGGCGACCTTTCCGGAGCGTCTGAGCGACGAACAGCGTGTACCGGACGCCCTGGCCGAACTGGGCGCCCTGACCCAGGACCCGTCCGCCAACATCATCAAGCTTCCCAATATCAGCGCTTCCGTGCCGCAGCTGCGCGCTGCCATCGCCGAGTTGCAGTCCCAGGGCTACGATATTCCCAGCTACCCGGACGAAGCGACTACCGACGAAGAGAAAGAGATCAAGGCCCGCTACGGCAAGATCCTCGGTAGTGCGGTAAACCCGGTGCTGCGCGAAGGCAACTCCGACCGCCGTGCACCGGCCGCGGTCAAGGCCTTTGCCCGTAAGTTCCCCCACTCCATGGGCAAGTGGAGCAAGGCATCCCAGTCCCATGCCGATTACATGCGCAGCGGCGACTTCTTCTCCAGCGAGCAGTCGATCACCATGCCCAAGGCGGGCGATGTGCGCATCGAGTTCGTCGGCAAGGACGGCAAGGTCGAGGTCAAGAAAGAGCTGAGCCTGCTCGAAGGCGAAGTGCTGGACAGCATGTACATGAGCTGCAAGGCGCTGCGTGACTTCTTCGAAGAGACGCTGAACGAATGCAAGGAGACCGGCGTGATGTGGTCCCTGCACGTCAAGGCGACCATGATGAAGGTGTCCCACCCGATCGTGTTCGGTCACGCGGTCACCGTGTACTACAAGGACCTGTTCGAGAAGCACGGCGAGCTGTTCCACGAGATCGGCGTCAACCCGAACAACGGTCTGTCCAGCGTCTACGACAAGATCAAGAGCCTGCCGGACTCCAAGCAGGAGGAGATTCTGCAGGATATCCACGACTGCTACGCCGAGCGTCCGGAGATGGCGATGGTCGACTCCGTCAAGGGTGTCACCAACCTGCATATCCCGAGCGACGTTATCGTCGACGCCTCCATGCCGGCGATGATCCGCAACTCCGGCCAGATGTGGGGCCGCGACGGCAAGCAGAAGGATACCAAGGCGGTGATGCCGGAGAGCACCTACGCCCGTATCTACCAGGAGATGATCAACTTCTGCAAGACCAACGGCGCCTTCGATCCGACCACCATGGGCAGCGTGCCCAACGTCGGCCTGATGGCCCAGAAGGCGGAAGAGTACGGCTCCCACGACAAGACCTTCGAAATGGCTGCCGACGGCACCATGCGTGTGGTCGATGCCGCGACCGGCGAAGTGCTGATGCAGCACGAAGTCGAGCAAGGCGACATCTGGCGCGCCTGCCAGACCAAGGACGCGCCGATCCGCGACTGGGTCAAGCTGGCCGTTACCCGTGCCCGTCAGTCCGACACCCCGGCCATCTTCTGGCTGGATCCGGAGCGCGCCCACGACATGCAGCTCAAGGCCAAGGTCGAAGAGTATCTGGACGAGTATGATACCGACGGTCTCGACATCTACATCATGGGCTACAACGAAGCGATCCGCTTTTCCATGGAGCGCCTGATCCGCGGCAAGGACACCATCTCCGTCACCGGTAACGTACTGCGCGACTACCTGACCGACCTGTTCCCGATCATGGAGCTGGGCACCTCGGCCAAGATGCTCTCCATCGTGCCGCTGATGGCCGGCGGCGGCATGTACGAAACCGGTGCCGGCGGTTCCGCACCGAAGCACGTACAGCAGCTGCTGGAGGAGAACCACCTGCGTTGGGACTCCCTCGGCGAGTTCCTGGCCCTGGCGGTCTCCCTCGACGAGATGGGGATCAAGAACGACAACAAGCGTGCCCGCGTGCTGGGCCAGGCGCTGGACAAGGCCACCGGCAAGCTGCTGGAGAACAACAAGTCTCCGTCACGCAAGACCGGCGAGCTGGACAACCGCGGCAGCCACTTCTACCTGGCGATGTACTGGGCCCAGGAGCTGGCAGCACAGAGCGAAGACGCCGACCTGGCCGCCATCTTCAAGCCGCTGGCCGAAGCGATGACCGCCAACGAGCAGAAGATTATAGGCGAACTGGCCGCTGCACAGGGCCATCCGGTGGAGATCGGCGGTTACTACCACGCCGATCCGGCCAAGGCCGCTGCGGTGATGCGCCCGAGCGCTACGCTGAACGGTCTGCTGGAGTCGCTGGCGGTCTGATCGCCGCGACCGATCCAAACATCCCTGTACAAACCCTGCTCCTGCGCATCCATGCGCCCGCAGGATAAGTACATCCCTGTACAAACCCTGCTCCTGCGCATCCATGCGCCCGCAGGATAAGTACATCCCTGTACAAAAACCGGACATCGCAGGATGTCCGGTTTTTTTGTCTGCTCCGCTCGCCGATCAAGCCTCAATCGGCAAGACGCGGATCCACCGCCGCCACCTGTTCCGGCCCACGATAGTGCCGATGCCGGTTCAGCCGACGCTCCAGCAGGCGGAAGCAGCCGATCAGGATCGCGCTGAGCAGCAGGTAGAGCATGCCGGCGGCGAAGAAGATCTCCAGCGGCGTGTAGGTGCGGGCGATGATCGTGCGCGCGGCGCCGGTGATATCGAGCAGCGTGATGGTCGACGCCAGCGAACTGCCCTTGAGCATCAGGATCAGCTCGTTGCCGTAGGCCGGCAGCACGATGCCGAAGGCGCGCGGCAACACGATGCGCCGCACCTTGAGCCAGTGACTCATGCCGAAGGCATCGGCGGCTTCCAGCTCGCCCTTCGGGATCGCCTGGATCGCACCGCGAATCAGTTCGGCCGAGTAGGCTGCGGTATTCAGCGTAAACGCGATGATTGCACACCAGTAGGGTTCGCGCAGTATCGGCCAGAGCGCCGACTCGCGCACCGCCTCGAACTGGGACGAGCCGTAATAGATCAGAAAGATCTGCACCAGCAGCGGCGTGCCGCGGAAGAAGAAGATATAGGCAAAGGGCAGCGCTCTTAGCCAGAAGCGATGCGAGGTACGCATCAGCGCCAGCGGTACGGCAAGCAGCAAGCCCGCGATGCCGGAGACGAACACCAGTTGCAACGTGACCCAGACGCCGTCGAGCAGGCGCGGGAAATGCTCGATGATGACCTCCCAGTTCCAGTTCATGCCTGCCCCCTTCGCGCAGCCGGATCGGCCATGCGCTCAAACCAGGTGTTGATCAGCGTCGACAGTACGGTCAGTCCAAGATAGATCAAGGCGGCCGCCATATAGAAGGTAAAGGGCTGCTTGGTCGAGCCGGTGGCGACATAGGCCTGGCGCATGATATCGCTGAGCCCCACCACCGACACCAGCGCGGTGTCCTTGAGCAGCACCTGGAACAGGTTGCCCAACCCCGGCAGCGCCAGCCGCCACACCTGCGGCAGGATGATGCGGAAGAAGGTTTTCACCGGCGTCATGCCCAGTGCCTGCGCCGACTCCCACTGCCCCTTCGGGATCGCCTGGATCGCCGCCCGGAACACCTCGGTGGAGTAGGCACCGAAGGCGATGGAGAGCGCCGCGACACCGGCAGCGAACGCGCTGATCTCGATATACTCGTCGTAGCCGAAGTTCGAGGCGATCGCCATCAGCACCATCGAGCCGCCGAAGTAGATCGTCAACACCAGCAACAGTTCGGGTATGCCGCGCACGAAGGTGGTATAGAGTGTCGCCAGCGTACGGGCGAGCCGGCTGCCGGACAGCTTCGCCGATGCCCCGATCAATCCGAATATCAGACCGAAGAAAAGGCTGGTCAGCGCCAGCTTGATGGTAACCCAGGTGCCCGAGAGCAGAAGGTCGCCGAATCCGAGAAGATCCATGAAACCGCTTCCAGTCGCCGCTCCTGCGCATGAGCGCCATGGATGGTGGATGGCCACCCCGCGCGAATGCCGCTTTTGCAGGAGCAAAAAGCGGCCCATGCGCCTACGGCATGATCATTAATAGATGGAGAACGGGAAGTACTTGGCGTTGATCTCGGCATAGGTGCCGTTTTCGACTATCGCCGTGATCGCGGCGCTGAACTTCTCCTTCAGCGGATCGCCCTTGCGTACGGCGATGGCGATCTTGTCGTCGATATCGATATCCTCGCCCTTGAACTCGAACCCCTTGCCATCGTCGCTCTGCAGCCAGTCGTAGGCCGGGAACTTGTCCGACAACAGCGCGTCCAGTCGACCCGCGGCCAGATCCAGGTAGGCGTTGTCCTGCGTGTCGTACAGCTTCACATTGACCACGTCGCCCAGGTTATCCTCCAGGTACTGCCCGGCAACCGTTGCGCGCTGGGCACCGACGGTCAGCCCCTTGAGCCCCTCCTTGGTGGGAACCAGTTCCTTGCCCTCCGGCCCCACGTACGCCAGTACGTTGGAGTAGTAAGGCGCGGTGAAATCCACCACCCTAAGGCGCTCCTCGGTGATCGACATCGAGGCCACGATCGCGTCGTACTTGCGCCCGATCAGGCCGGGGATAATGCCGTCCCAATCCTGGGTCACGATCTCGCAATCCGCCTTCATCTCGGCACACAGCGCGTTGGCGATGTCGACATCGAAACCGACCGCCTCGCCCTGCTCGTTGGTCATGTTGAACGGCGCGTAGGCGCCCTCCGTCGCGATACGGATCTTATCGCCGGCATTGGCCGACATGGAACCAAAAGCGGTCAGGGTTACCAGAGATACCGCCGCGATCACTTTGCCTGGTTTTATAAGGTTCAGTTTCATAAGGTTCTCACCGATTGTTGTTTGGTTGCTGTTTTGATTGGACAGGAATCACGAAACCTGCCGGCCTGCCCGTCAACCGTGGCTGGCCATAAAATCTCGCACCCGTTGGGATTTGGGATGATCGAACACCTGCTCCGGCGTACCGGACTCCTCTATCTGCCCCTGATGCAGGAACACCACCTGACTGGACACCTCACGCGCAAACCGCATCTCGTGGGTGACGATCAGCATGGTGCGCCCCTCGTCCGCGAGTGATCGCATCACCGCCAACACCTCGTTGACCAGCTCCGGATCCAGCGCGGAGGTCGGTTCGTCGAACAGCAATACCTGCGGATCCATCGCCAGCGCCCGGGCGATGGCGATCCGCTGCTGCTGACCGCCGGACAGATTCGCGGGATAGGCGTTGCGCTTGTCGAGCAGGCCGACCCGCTCAAGCAGTTGCTCGGCGCGGGCGATCGCCTCGTCCTTGGATTGCTTCAGCACCTGAGTCGGTGCCTCGATGATATTTTCGATGATCGACTTGTGCGGCCAGAGGTTGAAGTTCTGGAACACGAAACCGATCCGGGAGCGCATGCGCTCGAGCTGGCGGGCGGCCTTGGCCTGCAGATAGCCATCCTTGCCCGCGCTCAACTCCAGCTCTTCGCCGGAGACGATGATGCGCCCTCGGCTTGGCTGCTCCAGCAGGTTGATACAACGCAGCAGTGTGCTTTTACCCGAGCCGCTCGAGCCCAGAATGGAGATCACCTCGCCGTCGCAGGCGCTCAGCGAGACCCCTTTCAACACTTCGAGAGAGCCGTAGGACTTGTAGATATCGATCAGTTCGAGGGCAGTTCTTTTTTCGGTCATGGGCTATTTGTCTACACGCTTTTTGTCTACACGCTTCGCACCATTTTTGACTGAACGATCAATCAATAACCGGATTCTGCCACTCCCTCACGGAGAGGTCACCCTTTTTATTGCAGTTTCAAGACAGCGCAGACGCAAGATGAGCGACCTGCAGACAGCCACAATACAGAATAGCCAATGTAGGAATATTCACCTGAGCCCCGGATGGGAACAGGACCGATGCGGCCTGATCGCTTTGGAGCAAGGGCCGGGAAACCGGCCCTTCGAGCGGAAAGGGATGATGGATGGGAGGGCGCGGATCAGATCAGGATCATCACCACACAGGCCGCGGTCATGCCGCCCATGCCGATATTGAACCAGCGCCAGTGCTGCGGTGTGCGCAACAGGCGGCCGATCGCCACGCCGAAACCGGCCCAGAGCGCGATCGAGGGCAGATTGGTCAGCCCCATCAGCAGGATCAACACCAAGGCAGAGCTGACAAACGCATCGCCGGTCAGGGCAAAGGAGGCGATGCCGGAGATCGTCATCACCCAGGCCTTGGGGTTGGCGAACTGAAACGCCGCCGCCTGCCAGAACGTCAGTGGCCGGCGCACGCTCTTGGCATCCGCCTCACCGGGGGCGGGGGCATTGGCGATCTTCCAGGCCAGCCAGAGCAGATAGAGGCTACCGATCAGCTTCAGCGCCGTCTGCAGCGCCGGCCACTGCTGGAACAGGGCTCCCAGCCCCAGCGCCACGCCGCTCATCAAGACCATGCAGCCGACCGTGATCCCCAGCATGTGCGGCAGTGTGCGACGGAAGCCGTGGTTGGCGCCGGATGCGGTCAACATCATGTTGTTGGGTCCGGGTGTCGCCGACATGCTGAAGGCGAAAGCCACGAAGGGGCCCGCCAGCGCTAGAAGTTCCGTCGTATTGATCATGATCGCCTCCAAAAAGTAGCAATCCATATTGTATGGGTACAATTTCCGATAAATCGCTTAACATGCGCCAACAAAAAGCACACAATCCACTTTAGAGAGGGATCTATCGGGTAGCAATTGCTACTTTGTATCCCACACAATCAATTGTCACCCCGACAATCAAAACAGGCTCCGGCAACGTCGATACCCGACCAGGAGGAGGCAGATGAGCATTCAGGATAAGGCCCGCCGGCGCTGTAGCTGGCTGCCGTCAACGGAGGTACCGGAAGGCCCTCGTTACAAGACGCTGGCGAACCAGATCGCCGCCGCAATCGCCGCCGGCGAGTTGAAGCCGGGCGAGCGCCTGCCGCCCCAACGCCTGCTGGCCGATGCGCTGCAGGTTACGGTGGGCACAATCACGCGCGCCTATCGGGAAGCGGAACGGAGGGGGCTGGTGGAAGCTCGCGTGGGCAGCGGCACCCGTGTATGCGGTGCGCAGGTAGAGACGCCGGGCTTTCACCATCTGTCACGCGCCACGACGGACAGTATCGATCTGTCGCTGAGCATCCCCATACCCAACCCATTACGCAGCCGGCAACTCTCGGCCATTCTGTCCCGCATCGGCGAGCAGGCCGCCGAACTGGATAACGCCCTGGTCTACCAGCCCGAACAGGGCAACCGGCGTCAGCGCGAGCAACTCGCCGCCTGGCTCACCAAGCAGGGGCTGGAGACCGCTGCCGACGAGTTGATCCTGACCGTCGGCGGCCAGCACGCCGACTTTCTCACGCTGCAGTCACTGATCAGGCCGGGAGAAGCGGTCGCCTCCGATGCGCTGACCTACCCCGGCATGATCGCGGCAGCGCGCCAACTGGGCCTAAAACACCTGCCGGTATCGATGGATCGTGAAGGACTCCGCCCCGATGCGCTCGAGAGACTCTGTCAGCGCCAGCGTATCCGCCTGCTGTACCTGATGCCCGAGCACAACAACCCGACGGCCGCCCATATGAGCCTGCAGCGGCGGGAAGAGATCGTACGCATCGCACGCAAGTATGACCTGCTGTTGCTGGAGGACGGCGTTCAGTTCGTCAGCGCCGAACTGCGCGGTACCCCCTTCTTTCATCTGGCGCCGGAGCGCTCGCTGTATATTTTCAGCGTATCGAAGCTCCTCTCCGGCGGCCTGCGCTTCGGCTGTCTGCGGACACCGGCCAACCTGATGCCACAACTCAGCACCGGACTGCGTGCCCAATGCTGGGCCAGTCCCGGCCTGATGGGTGCGGTGACCTGCGAATGGCTCGACTCCGAGGATTCCGACACCCTGATCAACTGGCAGTGGGAGGAGTTGAACGCCCGCCATGCGCTGCTCGAGAAGATCCTGTCCGGCTATGATTTTCTGGGTCACCCCTGCGGCTTCTACGCCTGGCTACATCTGCCGGAGCCTTGGCGAGCCAGTGATTTCGTCGAGCAGGCCGCACGGCGCGGCGTCACCTTGATCAGCCCCGAGCCGTTCTGCGTCGGCAGCCAACCGGCTCCCCAGGCGGTCCGCATCTGCCTGACCCCGCCGGCCCACCGCGATGCGCTGGAGATCGGTCTGAACCGGCTGGCCGAACTGCTGGCGGAGGGGCCGCGGCTCGGCGTCCCGCTGGTCTAAGAGCCTGTTTACGATCTCTTGAATCAAAAGCGGGAGCCGGGCTGCTCGAGAAACGCGATCTCCTCCGGCGTGGACTCACGCCCGAGAATGGCGTTGCGGTGCGGATAGCGCCCGAAGCGATCGATGATCGCCTTGTGCTTGAGTTCATACTCGTAGGCGTCTTCAAGTCCGGGGACGCCGAACAACTGCTCGGCCACCGAATGGATACGCGCCGATTCGGAGTGCATGTAGGGCATATACAGGAAACGGCGTCGGGTCTTCGACAGGGCCACGTCGGCGCCCAGGGAAACGGCCTCCTGTGCCAACACCAGCGCAATCCCGTCCTGGGCGAAGGATTCGGGGCGATCGCGGTAGATATTGCGCGAGAACTGGTCCAGAAGGATGATCTCGGCCAGGCGTCCATCGGCCCGCTTGCGCCAGTCGTAGAGCTCCCCCTGTACCGCCTGCCGGAACAGTCCGCCGAACTCCTCCTCGATTCGGCGATCGAACGCGTCATCCTTGCGCCACCAACACTCGGGCTCTATCTCGTCAAACCAGAACTCCAACACCTCGGAATACATACCGGCTCCCTGTTCACCGCCAACTCTTTACCGACCCTTTCAGGAATAGCGCACCGGCGGCTCTCGGGTCAACGTACCGAGCGATAAACCCGTCGACTGCCGTGGGGTGCCAGGACAATCTGCCACAACTGCCCCCGTTTGGCACGGAAGAAACCGGCACAACTCATCAGATAGTAGCGCCACATGCGGTAGAAACGTTCGTCGTAGTGCTCGCGCAGTTGCGGCCAGGCGGTGCGGAAATTTTCCCACCAGGCCATCAGCGTTCTGTCGTAGTCGGTGCCGAAGTTGTGCAGATCCTCGATATGAAACCGACGTTTGCAGGCACCGACCAGGCGCGGCAGGCTGGGCAGTTCGCCGTTGGGGAAGATATAGCGGTCTATCCAGGGGTCGACACCTCGACGCTCGCTGTCCGTGCCGATCGTATGCAGCAGAAAGAGCCCATCCGAAGCGACACACTCTGCCAGGGTGGAGAAGTACGCCGCATAGTTCTTGTGCCCCACGTGCTCGAACATGCCGACCGACACCACGCGATCATACTTGCCCTTCACGTCGCGATAGTCGACCAGTTCGATCTCCACCGGCAGTCCCTCGCAGCGCTGCCGGGCGATCACCGCCTGCTCCCTGGAGATGGTGATGCCGTGGACCCTGACGCCATGGTGACGCGCCATGTGGGCGGCAAGACTGCCCCAGCCGCAGCCCACTTCAAGCACCTCCATGCCCGGCTCCAGCGCCAGCTTGCGGCAGATCAGATCCAGCTTGGCGCGTTGCGCCGTTTCCAGATCATCCGCTTCGGCCCAGTAACCGCAGCTGTAGCACCAGTTGCTGTCGAGCATCGCCCGGTAGAGATCGTTGCCGATATCGTAATGGCGCTCGCCCACCTGGAACGCCCTGTCGGAGGACTGCAGATTCATCACCCGCGCACGCAGATGGTGCAGCAGCAGATGGACACGCGCCCACCCCAGCGGCTGTTCGTCGATACGGGCGCGCAGGATACGCGACATAAGGCCGGACAGATCATGGCACTCCCAGTCCCCGGCCATATAGGACTCGCCGAACCCCAGCGATCCGCGCGTCAACACCGCATCGAACAGGCGCCGATCGCGAGCCTGAATATCCCAGGGGCGGCTGCCGTTGATGCGGACATCCGCGGGCGCCAGCAACTCCGCAAGCACGGCCGGCGGCGAGGCGTTTCCGGCACTGAACTTTTCATCCAGTCGATACTCGCCATCGTCACTGTGCATAGCCGTCACCCCCTTGCACCGAATTTTTTGAAAGCTATTCAATTAAGGCTAGGCAGTAGATGAAAAAAGCGAAAATAGCGCCACCTTATCGCGATCATAGGTTTCGCTAATAATTCTTTATTGCAGTGCAGCAAAGCGGACAGCACACTGGTCCCCGCCCCTCTCTCGCGATAAGGTGGCGATCCAGTCCACGTTTTTCAGCCAAGGTAAGGAAGGATCATGTACGTTGCCATGAACCGTTTTCGAATCGCTCCGGGCAAGGAGCAGGATTTCATCGAGATCTGGAGAAGCCGTGACAGCCACCTGGACGGGGTGCCCGGTTTCAAGAGTTTCAATCTGCTGCAGGGCCCGAGCACCGAGGAGTACACCCTGTTCGCCTCGCACAGCGTCTGGGAGTCGGAAGAGGCGTTTATCGCCTGGACCAAGTCCGAGGCGTTTCGCAAGGCGCACGCCAACGCCCGCCCGGCCAGGGATATCTACCTCGGCCCGCCGCAGTTGGAGTGCTTCAACAGCGTGATTTGATCCCCCGGCGGGCCCCGCTCGAGCAGCGGGCCGACCACCCTTTCCAGAATATCGACACCGCGCGCCAGGGCATCCGCCCCCTGGGCCGCAAAGCCAAGCACCAGCCCGGGCCCCCCGGTGTCGTCGTATCGGCTCAACCCCCTTGCCGTCACCCCGGCGGCTTCGAGCCGACGGACGACGACGCGGTCGTCGCATCCGGGCGGCAGTTGCAGGCACAGATGCATACCGCCACCGGCATCGATAATGCGCAGATCCCGCAGTTCGCCTTGCGCCAACAGCTGCTCCAGCAGGTGCCGACGCTGCTGGTAAAGCCGTTTCATCCGCCGCAGGTGGCGGCTGTAGTCGCCACAGGCCATGAACTCGGCCAGCGCCCGTTGCGGCAGCGTGGAGAGGCCGCCATCGATCACTCCACGCGTCTCGACAAAGCCGGGCACCAGTCGCTCGGGCAGCACCAGGTAGCCGATACGCAGCCCCGGGAACAGGGTACGGCTGAAGGTACCGGCGTAGATCACCCGCTCCCGGCTATCGAGCGAGTACAGCGCCGACAGTGCCGGTCCCGCCGCGAACTCCGAATCGTAGTCGTCCTCGACCAGCCAGAGATCCTGCTCATAGGCCCGGTTCAGCAGCGCCAGCCGACGATCGGCGGCCAGGGTGTGACCGAGCGGGAAGTTACGCGACGGCGTCAGCACCATCAGCCTTGCCCGGGGTAGCCGTTCGACTTGATCCAGATCGCGCTGATGAAAGTGCCTGACCTCGGCACCCGCCAGACGCATGGCGCGTTCGGTACCGGGAAATCCGGGGCGCTCCAGCAGTACCGGATCTCCGCCTGGCGGCAGTTGCCGAGCGATCAGGTAGAGCCCCTGCTGCGATCCCGAGGTGATCAGCACCTGCGCGGCATCCACCCGCATCCCGCGCTGGGCACCCAACCAACGGGCGATCTCTTCGCGCAGTTGTCTGTCGCCCTGTGGATCCCCGGCCGGCAGTCCACTGCCGGTGGAGGCAGCCTGCAACGCCCGCTGCCAGCGCCGGTGCGGAAAGTGGTCCAGCGCCGGAACGGCGCTCTGCAGCAGGCCGCCCCTGCCGTGATCGGCCGCTTTTGCCGCCGCCGGGCCGACCGCGCCGGAGATGTCTCGCGCCCGTGCCCGATCGTCTGACGGCTCGACCGGGGGCAGTTCGACGACGTAGCACCCCGAACCCCGGCGCCCCTCGAGATAGCCCTCCGCCTGCAACAGCTCGTAGGCGTTCTTCACCGTATTGCGTGCAATTCCCAGCGTCGTCGCCAGCGCCCGGGTCGACGGCAGACGCGCGCCACCCTCGATTCGGCGAGCCAGTATCGCCTGCCTCAGCGCCAGGAACAGGCGGCGGTAATCCGGCTGATCGGGATCGGTTGCGCCGAGGTCGAGAAAGAGGCCGAGATCGGTTCTCGACAGTCCTGATTCATCCATATTGGGCCTAAATAAAATTTAAAAACTGGACCTTATTTAGACCCAGTTACCGACCTAATCTAACTACACCAACCAAGGGAGTAAAGTGAATGACCCAGTACAGGAAAACCGAACGCACCCGCGTCAAGCGCCTGCCGAAAAGGGCCGAATACGATGTCGAGACGATCAACGCCATCATCGACGAGGCGCTGATCTGCCACCTGGCCACCCAGCTCGGCGACCAGTCGCTGCTGCAACCGACCATCCACTGGCGCGACGGCAATCAGCTCTATGTGCACGGCTCGAGCAAGAACGGTCTGTTCAAGGCACTGCTGGAGGGCAGCGAGGCGTGCATCGCGATCACCCATCTCGACGGCATCGTGTTCGCCCGCTCCGCCTTTCACCACTCGGTGAACTACCGCAGCGTGGTGATCTACGGCCATGCCCGGTTGGTCGAGGAGCTGGACGAGAAGCGCCATGCGCTCGATCTGCTGCTGGAGAAGTTCCACGCGGGACGTTCCGCCGAGGCGCGTCCGGCCAACGAGATCGAACTGAAGGCGACCAGCGTGCTGGCGTTCGAGCTGGACGAGCTCTCCGCCAAGATCCGCACCGGCGGCCCGGTGGACGATCCGGAGGATATGGCGCTGCCGGTCTGGGCCGGGGTACAGCCTGTCGCCCTCCGGCTGGGCGAGATCGAATTCGACCCCCAGACATGATCCAAACTGGAGCATCCGCACCACAATGACGCATTGATCCACAGGAGAATCGATTGTTTCAAAATACAAATCCAACCTAATCAATGCATTACCGATTGGCACACCGGTTGCAAAAGAGACGGCGTGAATCAAATGTTTCTTAAAACAGGATTGCCAACGATGAACTGCGTAAAGAAATGGGGCCTGGCTGTCGCCGGCTCACTGCTTCTCTCCCTGGGTGTTGCAGCTACCGCGTCAGCCGATCAACTCGACGAGATCGAGAAGGCCGGTGTACTTAAAGTTGCAGTTCCCCAGGATTTCCCCCCCTTCGGTTCGGTCGGCGCCGACCTGCAACCCCAGGGCTACGATATCGACATGGCCGCCTACCTGGCCAAGGAGCTGGGCGTGAAGCTGGAGCTGGTACCGGTAACCAGCGCCAACCGCATCCCCTACCTGCAGACCAGGAAGGTCGACCTGGTGATCTCCAGCCTGGGCAAGAACCCCGAGCGTGAAAAGGCGATCGACTTCAGCAAGGCCTATGCGCCCTTCTTCCTCGGCGTGTTCGGTCTCAAGGATGTGGCGGTCGCTTCCGCTGCCGACCTGACCGGCAAGACCGTCGGCGTAACCCGCGGTGCGGTCGAGGATCTTGAACTGAGCAAGCTGGTCGCCGACGACTCGACCATGAAGCGCTTCGAAGATAACAACACCACCCTCTCCGCCTTCCTCTCCGGCCAGGTCGACCTGATCGCCACCGGCAACCTGGTGGTCGCCGCCATCGCCGAGAAGAACCCCGCGCGCATGCCGGAAACCAAGTTCCTGCTCAAGAACTCCCCCTGCTACGTCGGCGTGATGAAGGGTGAAGCCCGTCTGGCCGACAAGGTCAACGAACTGATCGGCAAGGCGTACGCCGAGGGCGTGCTGGAGTCGCTGTCGCAGAAGTGGCTGAAGGCCCCCTACCCGACCGATCTCGCGTCCATGTAATCGCGCCCGCGTGCCGGAGCGGTAAAGTCCGCCCCGGCCGCTCCGCTCACCCTCATCCGGACACTTGAACGGATACTTGTATGAGTTATCAACTGAATTTCGGCGCCCTGCTCGACTACCAGGATGTCCTGCTCGGCGGCCTGTGGATGACGGTCAAACTCACGCTCGTCTCCACCCTGCTCGGCATACTGCTCGGCATCCTCGGCGCCGCGGCACGACGCCACCGCAGCGCGGCGCTGCGCCGGATCTCGAAGGGTTACGTCGAGCTGATCCGCAACACGCCGTTTATCGTGCAGCTGTTCTTCATCTTCTTCGGCCTGCCCGCCATCGGCATCAAGATGACCGAGATCGAGGCCGGGGTGCTGGCGCTGGTGATCAACCTGGGCGCCTACCTGACCGAGATCATCCGCGCCGGGATCGATGCCACGCCCAAGGGGCAGATCGAGGCCGCACGAACCCTGGGGCTGTCGAGCCGACAGATCTTTATCCGCATCATCCTGCCGCCGGCGTTCCAGCGCGTCTACAGCTCGATCGTCAGCCAGTGCATCATCGTCATGCTCGGCTCGGCCGTGGTATCGCAGATCTCGGTGCCGGAGCTGACCTTCGCCGCCAACTTTATCCAGTCGCGCAACTTCCTCAGTTTCGAGTCCTACCTGGTCGCCGCGCTGTTCTACCTGCTGCTGGCGTTCCTGATGCGCCAGGCGTTCGGCCTGCTCGGTAGCTGGGCCTTCTCCAGAAAGGAGAAGCGCTTTGTACCCTTGGCCGAGACAGCCATGAGCCGGATGGAGAGACAGCCATGAGCCAATTCACCGACTGGGATATCCTGCGCAACCTGCTGCTGGCGGCGCGCTGGACCGTGCTGCTGTCGCTGATCGCCTTTGCCGGCGGCTCCGTTGTCGGCCTGCTGCTGACCTTTATGCGCATCAGCCGCCGCAAGCCGCTGCTCTGGTTTACCCGCCTCTACATCGAGCTGTTTCAGGGTACGCCGCTGCTGATGCAGCTGTTCATCGCCTTCTTCGGCCTGGGGCTGCTCGGCATCGACGTCTCCGCCTGGACCGCCGCCGCGCTGGCGCTGACGCTGTTCTCCAGCGCCTTCCTCAGCGATATCTGGCGCGGCTGTGTCGAGTCGCTGCCCAAGGGGCAGTGGGAGGCCTCGCGCTGCCTGGGGCTGAACTACTTCCAGACCATGCGCCATATCATCCTGCCGCAGGCGCTGCGGATCGCCATTCCACCCACCGTCGGCTTCTCGGTGCAGATCGTCAAGGGCACCGCGCTGGCCTCGATCATCGGCTTCGTCGAACTGACCAAGGCCGGCACCATGCTCAACAACGCCACCTTCGAGCCGTTCAAGGTGTTCGCCCTGGTCGCGCTGATCTATTTCCTGCTGTGCTACCCGCTGTCGCGAGCCAGCCAATATCTGGAGGAGAGACTCAATGTCGCTGGTAAACGTACGTGACGTGCACAAGTATTTCGGCGAGCTGCATGTCCTCAAGGGGATCGATATGCAGATCACCGCCGGCGAGGTGGTGTCGATCATCGGCCGCAGCGGCTCCGGCAAGAGCACCCTGCTGCGCTGCATGAACGGCCTTGAGAGCTACGACCGGGGCGCCATCATCCTCGACGGCATGGAGGTCAGCACCGACGAGTTCCAGGTGCGCAAGCTGAGCCACAGCGTCGGCATGGTGTTCCAGAGCTTCAACCTGTTCCCCCACCTGACCGTGGGCGAGAACATCATGCTGGCGCCGACACTGATCAAGAAGATCGGCAAGCCGGAAGCGAAGCAACTGGCGATGGAGGTGCTGGAGAAGGTGGGACTGTCGGACAAGTTCGGCCAATACCCGGAGAAGCTCTCCGGCGGCCAGCAGCAGCGCGTCGCCATCGCCCGCTCGCTGGCGATGAAGCCCAAGGTACTTCTGTGCGACGAGATCACCTCGGCGCTCGATCCCGAACTGGTCGGCGATGTGCTCAAGGTGCTGGAACAGCTCGCCGCCGAGGGGATGACACTGGTGCTGGTCACCCATGAGATGAACTTCGCCCGCGATGTCGGCGACCGCGTGGTGTTCATGCACCAGGGCAAGGTGCACGAGACCGGCAACGCCAAGGAGGTACTGGCCAACCCGCAGACGCCGGAGCTGCAGCAGTTTATCGGCGCCGTGCTCTAAATAACCTAAGCCTCAACCGGGCAGCAGTGGATGAGATCTGATCATCTCCGCCAGATCCTCTACCTGCCCGTCCCCCTTTCGGTAGCGCAACTCGATATTCAGCGCGGGCAGAACAGGCAGGCCCAAGTCGCTGCCCACCGCCTCGACACCGCCGTTGACGGAACCTCGAGTGCGGATCGACACCCCCAACCCCGCCGATACCGCGGCCATCAGGCTGGAGAAACTCCGGGTCTGGTAGGTGACGCGCCAGGCAATACCCTCGGCATCCAGCGCCACCTGTGCCGCTTTTCGGAACAGACAGCGCTCCTCGATCAGCACCAGCGGTAACGGCGCCTCCCTCGACCATTGGTACCCGGGCGCACCGATCCAGATCAACGGGTCGGTCCCGATCAGTTCCCCCCCACCTGTCCCGCCCGCCTGACCCAGTTTCAGCACCAGGTCATACCGCTCGGCCTCGAACTCGGTATCCAGATCCTCGCTGAATGCGGTCTGGACACTGAGCCGAACAGCCGGATAGCGGCGGTTGAAGCGTGCCAGCAGATCCGGCAACAGGCCGTCGGACAGGGATGACGAAACGCCGATGCGCAGTTCGGTCGGTACCTGTTGTCGGGACACGGCGGCAAAGGCCTCCTCCTGCATGGCAAGCAGACGACGCGCGTAGCCGAGCATCACCTCCCCTTCGAGGGTCAAGGCGCGTTTGCGTCCATCGGCACGAAACAGCGAGACACCCAGCTCCTGCTCCAGGCGACGGACCTGCTGGCTGATGGTGGACTGAGTCTTGTGCAGCCGTTCGGCCGCCCGGATGAACCCCTGCTCCTCGACGATGGCAACAAAGGTTCGCAGCAGTTCACTGCTCAGATTAGGCTGCATACCCGCTCCACGCACAGTTCATTAATAGCGATCAAATATATACAAAACAATCGTTATTAAAAATGTTTTTGTTGTTCTAGATTGGTTCTGAGTTCCCGAGTGCTCGGCCGGAAGGGGTATTGCTATCCGGGACTCGCGGTGAATACGTCCATGTACGCTCGACGCCGGTTCCGACCGCCAAGGATGGCGGGAGTGCCGAAAACGCAGGAGTATTTTTCGGCCCTGCCGGCGACGGTCCCGGATAGCAACACCCCTCCCGGCCTTGGACAGTTCGGTGCGAAATTCCAAACGGCAGCAACAGCTACGAGAACAGGAGAACGATCCGATGCAGAACCACTACCACAATCGCGATCACCCCGAACCCACCGGGTCGGAACGCTCGCCGGCAACACAACCACCCCGCCGCCTCGAATCAGGGTTGATCGATATGGAGTATTACTTGAAAAGAGGCAGACGCATGCGCCGACTGGCGCTCCGGCGGATGATAAGCAGTCTGCTGCGATTCAGGCCTGTCGTCGGGCAACTAACCCGCTCCGAACTTTCAAGCTCCCGACCAGCAGTGCACTGACCAGCGAACCGATACCGATCGCCAGCAGGTAATAGAACGGGTGCTCCACCAGCGGGATGACAAAGATGCCGCCGTGCGGCGCCGGTAACTGACAGCCGAAGTACATCGACAGGCCGCCGGCCAAGGCCGACCCGGCGATGCAGGCGGGCAGTACCCGCAGCGGATCGGCGGCGGCGAAGGGGATTGCGCCCTCGGTAATGAACGAGGCGCCGAGCACGAAACAGCTCTTGCCCGCACGCAGTTCGTTGGCGCTGAAGCTACTGCGAAACAGCAGTGTGGCCAACCCCATCGCCAACGGCGGCACCATGCCACCCGCCATGACGGCAGCCTGGGGCAGATTGTTTCCCGACGCGATGGCGGCAATGCCGAAGGTATAGGCGGCCTTGTTCACCGGCCCGCCCAGGTCCACTGCCATCAGCCCGCCGAGCAGAGCACCGAGCAGAATCAGGTTGCCGATGCCGAGCGAGGCGAGCCACCCCACCAGTGCCGCGTTGATGTTCGACAGCGGCATCAGCAGCAGGTACATCAGACCGCCGGTGACCAGCAGGCCCACCACCGGATAGATCAACACCGTCTCCACCCCCTGCAGGCTGCGCGGCAGATTGCGACACAGATAGACGATGACAAGCATGATGTAGCCCCCCAGCAGCCCGGCGATCATGCCGCCGATAAAGCCGCCGCCGGCCTGCACCGACAGGAAGCCGCCCACCATCGCAGGCATGAAGCCGGGCCGGTCGGCGATGCTCATGCCGATAAAACCGGCCAGTACCGGCACCATCAGGCCGAACGCGCCCTCCGGTCCGCCCAGCGTCATCAATGCGGCGGCCAGCGGGTGGAAATCGGCACTGTCCGGATCGAAGGCATCGATGCCGAACATGAACGAGATCGCGATCAGGATGCCGCCGCCGACGACAAAGGGCAGCATGTTCGATACACCGTTCATCAGGTGCTGATAGATGCCGGGCCGGGACGCAGCGGCGACGCTCGGCTGCTCGGCCCCACCCCCGCCGTCACCGTGGTAGATCCCCACCTCCGCGCCCAGCGCACGCCTGAGCAGCGCCATCGGATCGCGGATCGCTTCGCGTACCGGCACCCGGATCAACCGCTTGCCGACAAAGCGCTCCATCTCCGCCTGGGTGTCGGACGCGACGATAATCACCTCGGCGGCGGCGATCTCCTGCTCCGTGAGCCTGTCGCGGGCACCGATGGCGCCACGGGTCTCCACTCGGATCGGCAACTCCAGCTTCTCCGCGCAGACCTTCAGCGCATCGGCCGCCATATAGGTGTGGGCGATACCGGTCGGGCAACCGGTCACGGCCAGCACCCTCGCCGTCTCGGCGGCGGCAGGCGCGACCGGCACCGGCTGCGCTTCGCTCGACACCTCGTCGGCAAGCAGGTGGATCAGTTCACTGGCGCTGCCCGCCTGCAGCAAGCCCTGGATGTAACTCGACTTCTGCATGTGCCGAGTCAGTGCCGCGAGAATCTCGAGATGCTCTTCGGCCACCGCTTCGGTTTCGGCGATCAGGAAGAAGATCCGGCTGGGTTGGTTATCGAGGGAGCCGTATTCGACGCCGCCCGGCGCGATGCCGAGCGCGATCGCCGGCGCACCGACCGCGTCGGTGCGGGCATGGGGAATCGCGATACCGTTCTCCAGCCCGGTGGGAAACTCCGCTTCACGCTGGAGGATCGCCTCTTTGAAGGCGGTGGGGTTGATCAGCTTGCCGGCCTTGGCCAGCATATCGATCAGTTCATCCAGAATCTCGGTCTTGGTGTGCCCATGCAGGCGCATGCAAACCGTATCGGTGCTCAACAGGCTGGTCAGTTCCATAGGCGTACTGCTTGGTTATCGTTATGTCACCCCATCTGACCAAAGAATAGTCGCTTTTGGCTTACTGGTTGCTGAATCGAGTGCCGGCGCCTCCTATCGACGCGCCCTCAACGCGACACCGTAGGCCCGGTTGGCCCAGTCGCGCATCATCTCGACCGACTCCAGCACCTCCTCCGGCGCCTGGTAGTAGGAGAGCGAGCAGGGCTTGCCCTGGCGTAGATAGGTGAAAGGCCCAAGCCCCTGCTCGATGAAGGCATCGCGGGTCTGCTCGTCCGCCTTGAGATAAAGCTCACGGTCGATGATAAGGGCGAACATCAGCCCATCCAGGAACAGTCCATGACCGCCGAACATACGCCGAGAAGCGACCGGGCCGATGACCTGCATCAGTTCCACCACCCAGTCGACAAACTCATCCCGCTTCGCAGACATAAAGCCCCCCTGTTCAGCTACCGATCACCGACAGCGCCTTGAACTCGTCCAGCGCGAACTGATCGGTCATGCCGCTGATCATATCCTGCAGCAGGCGGCAGCGGCAGTAACGCTCCCACACCTGCGGATCCAATCTCTCGCCGTCGGCCGGCAAGGGGTTTTGCTCCAGCAGCGACAGGTACGCCTTCACATGCTTGTTGGGCAGGCGGTGGAACAACCGACTCTCGATCAGCAGGCCCCGCTTCTCGCCCTGGCACAGCTGTTCGAACTGCTCCATCGTCAGCATCAGCAGCGGCTTGTAGTGCTCCAGCAGGCCGGAGATGATGCGATACCCCTGCAGCTCCAGCGTCTCCACTTCGGCCACCGAGAACACGTGCCGGATCGCGACCCGTTTCAATGTTTCGACGATCGCATGGCTGGGCGAGTCGTCCTCCAGCAGGGCACAGTTCAGGCTGCCGTCGAACACGGGCTCGATATTGTCGATGAAGCGCGTCGCCGCATGCTTCACCAGCGGATGGATCAACCCCACCCGCAGCGAGACAAAGAACTCGTGATCCTTGTTGATCGGCTCGGCAGCGGCACGCTCCAGCGCGTAATCGACGATGCCGGCAAAGCTGTTGCGACCGAAGTGTTTGGCATCGGCATCGCGCTGCACCTCTCGCAGGGCCGCAAACTGCTCCTTGAGCAGTTGTGCCAGTCGCGTATATTCCAGTATCCCCTTGTCGACGCCATCCTCCAGATCGGCCAGGCAGTAGGCGATATCGTCCGCCGCCTCCATCAGATAGGTGAGCGGGAAACGATGCCCGGGCGCCATCTCCAGCGCCGCCTGCATCTCGGCCACGAATGTTCGCTCCGAGAAGTAGTAGCCCGGTTTCTTCTTCAGGTAATCCAGTGCAGCACCCTTGTCGGGCCGGGCCTCGGTGGCGCAGCGGGTGTATTTGAAGATGCAGGCGGTCTGCAGGTAGGTGAGGTTGAGCTTCTGCAACTGGCTGATCAGCCGGATCGCCTGGGCGTTGCCCTCGAAGCTGCTCAACTCGCGCAGCAGCTCGGCCCGTAACGCGGCATGTTCCGGCGTCAGATGCTCGCTCGAAAAGGGCGGTAGTTCCGGCAGTACCCGCTCGAACCAGCGCGAGATCGCGGCTTCACCGAAATGACCGAAGGGCGGGTTGCCGATATCGTGCATCAGGCAGGCCATCTCCACCAGCGACTCGGTTGCCCGCTCCAGCCCCTCCAGGCCAAGCGCGGCCGCGCGCTCGCCCAGTTGCTCGAAGATGGTGCGCACGATGAAGCGCCCCGTCTGCTGCACCTCCAACGAGTGGGTCAGGCGGCTGCGCACCGCGGCGTTGTGCTCCAGCGGAAATACCTGGGTCTTCTGCTGCAGACGACGCACGGCGGCGGAGTTGATGATGCGACCGCGATCGCTCTCCAGCCCCCGCTCCAGCGCACGCACGCCGCAGCGGTCGACACGATAGCCCTGCGGCTCCTGTTCACGATGGTTATAGGGGCGTTGAATCGAGTAGCGGCGAGAGAGATCGGGCATTTCCTTTACCTGGGTAGATTGCCTGGGTAGATTGCGGACGGCTACCGCGACTATACCAGACCCGGAGCGGCGAACTAGGCCAGCCGTTTCTCCATCGACCAGTTGGTCAGCGCCACGCCGTTGCGCTCCACCCGATTCTCGCCGACCGACACAAACCCCTGCCGCTCGAAAAAGGGTTTCGCGACATGGGAGGCGTGGACGGTCAGACAGGCCAGGCCCAGACCGCGCGCCTGCCGCTCGAGAAAAGCGTAGAGCGCAGCAGCCACGCCGCGACGCTGAAAGTCGCTGTGGGTATAGATCCAGTCGATATAGCCATTCGGCTCCATGGCGGTAAAGCCCGCCACCACGCCGTCGACTTCGGCCACATGCACGCTGTGGGTATTGAAGCGCTCGTGCCAATGCAGATAGTCGATCGGCAAAGGCGCCCAGGCGTTCACCTCCGCCGGCGAGTAGTAGGCGGGATCGATGCCATGCACGCTGTTGTAGAAGATCTCGGTCAAGCGCCAGGCATCGATCGGTTTATAGGGTCGGATATGAATCGTCATCGATCGTCCGTTGTTGCCGGAGGGTCTGCCGCCGTTAGATTCCGCCGCGTATGTGCTCGCGCACCCTCTCGTAATAGAAGCTCTTCAACTGCTCATGCAGGGATCGCGGCAGCGGAGCGAGGCCGCCGGCCGCCGCATTCGCCGCCACCTGCTCGGCACGAGTGGCACCGGCAATGATGGTGCTCACCTGCGGTTGATCCAGAATCCAGCGCAGCGAGAGTTCAAGCAGCGTCATCCCCTCCGGCAACAGCTCACGCAGCTCCTCCACCAGATCGAGCCCGGTCTCGTAGGGGATACCGTTGAAGGTCTCGCCGACATGGAACAACTGTCCGTCGCGGTTGGCCAGACGATGATCGCCGCGGTCGAAGCTGCGCTCGCGGTTCATCTTGCCGCTCAACAGGCCGCTGGCCAGCGGCAGGCGCACGATGATGCCGATATCGTTCTCCGCCGCTTTCGGCAACAGGGTTTCCACCGCATCCTGACGGAACAGGTTGAAGATGATCTGCAGCGTCGCAAGCGTCGGATGTTCGCAGCAAAACAGGGCGTCGTCGATCGACTCGACACTGGCGCCGAAGTGACGGATCAACCCCTGCTGCCGGAACTCTTCCATCCAGGCCAGGATTTCACCGCCTCGCAACACCTCGGACGGCACACAGTGCAGCTGCGCCAGATCCAGGCACTCGACGCCCAGTCGCCGCGCCGACCCTTCCAGGCTTTTGCGTACCTTCGCCTTGGTATAGCCGTCAGGGTACAGCTCCGGATTGCGCCCGACCTTGGTCACGACGCGCGGCGGTTGCGGTTGCCCCTTGAGCCAACGACCGATCCGCTCCTCGCTGAGCCCGGCACCGTATACATCGGCGGTGTCGAAGAAATCGATCCCCTGCGCCTGAGCCGCATCCAGAATCTTCCTCGCCTCCAACTCCTCCACCGGCCCGAAATCGTTGCCCAGTTGCCAGCACCCCAGCCCGATCTCCGATACCTCATATCCGGTACGCCCCAAACGTCTGTGTTTCATCGTGCACTCCTCTCGATCATCATCACTGTATAGCCTAAATAGAGAGCAAGTGTAGATACCCGTACATTGGTTATAATCACCCCATTAATTAATTTATTGGTAAATCACACTAACCAATGCCCACATCTCAAGAACTACAGGGGATTACCGAATTCCTGACCCTGATCGACAAGGGCAGCTTTACGGCGGCTGCCGAGGCGTTGGGCATCTCTCGCTCGCGCGTATCTCAGGTGATCGCCCGGCTCGAGACGCGCCTCGGAGTGCAACTGATTCAGCGTTCCACCCGTTCCATGCACCTGACCGAAGTGGGCGAGCAGTTCCACGAACGCTGCCGGCGCGGTTTCCAACTGATCGATCAGGCGATCGACCGGGCACAGGAGGAGCAGCAGCGGATCAGCGGCACCATCCGTATCAACTCCGTCGGCGGCTGGTTTGGCGAGCGAATACTGTCACCCAAGTTGCTCACGTTCATGCAACTGCATCCCGAAGTGAACATCGAGCTGGATTTCGCCAGCACCCACGTGGACCTGATCGCCGACCAGTACGACCTGGCGGTACGCATGGGCGAGTTGCCCGACTCCACGCTGATCGCACGTCCACTGGCCCGCTATGCCACGCACGTCTGCGCATCACCCGGTTTTATCGCACGCCATGGCCTCCCGGCTCATCCACGGGAGCTGAGCCGCTATCCTGTCGCCCTGGGCTCGTTGAACCGCTGGCGGTTCCAACACCATACCGACCCGCAGCAAAGCTGCGAAGTCACGCTGAAAGGCCGGCTCTGGTGTCCGAATGGACATGTGACCCGCTTGGCAGCGCTGCAGGGCCGGGCCATCGTCTCGCTACCCGACTTCTATCTGGCCGACGATCTGCGCAACGGTGATCTGCTCCCGGTGTTCGACCACTGGTACCGCCCCGACAGCCGCGTTTCGCTGGTCTACCCCAGGGCACGCTATCGCATCCGCCGGGTACAGGCGCTGGTGGAGTTTCTGCTGGAGCAGACCCGTCCGGATAGGGATACACCGACGTGCTAGAGCATCCACTCTCCACCCGAGAACCAAGGGGGCCCTCCTGTTTTCGGCTCTGGACTATAGTCTATGTATGCAGTACGGACGCAAGGCCCAAAACAACTTTCGATAACGGCCGTTGGATCCCTCAAGGACGAACTCGAAAGCAGTCATCCGCAGGGTAATGCCGATGACAGGCGACCCGCGCGGAGTCAGGTGGGAGCTAAATGCGGGACATCCTGTTGGGCGCAGCCTTCTTTACAGGCATCGTGCTGATTCTCGTCGTGGTGATACTGATGGCGCGACGCTATCTGATACCGTCCAGCGGCGTAAAAATTCGGGTCAACGACAAGAAAACGCTGAACATTCCGGTCGGTGTCAAGCTGCTTGGCGCGCTGGACAGCGAGGGTATACGCCTGTCGTCCGCCTGCGGCGGCAAGGGTATCTGCAGCCAATGCAAAGTGCGGGTAACGGCCGGACGCAGCTCCGTCGTACCGGCCGAACTCGATCTGCTCAATCTGCGGGAGGTACGCAACGGCACTCGCCTGGCGTGCCAGTTGACCGTCCATGACGACCTCGAGATCCAGGTGCCGGACGAGGTATTCGGCGTCGGCCACTGGCACTGTCGACTGAAGTCGAGCCGCTGCGTCGGCACGCTGATGAAGGAGATCACGCTTGAACTGCCGCCGGGCGAGTCGCTCGACTTCCGCGCCGGCGCCTATATTCAGGCCACCTGCCCGCCCTACCGGGTCAAATACGGCGACTTCGAGATCGACCGACGCTACCACGACGAGTGGACGCGCCTCGGCCTGTGGGATCTCGAGGCAAGCGCCTCCGAACCGCACAGCCGCGCCTACTCGATGGCCAACTACGTCGACGAACAGGGGGTTGTGGTGCTGATCGTGCGCCTGGCGACACCGCCGCCCAAGGGGGACCCGGGGGTACCGCCGGGTATCGTCTCCTCCTACATGTACAGCCTGAAACCGGGGGACGAGGTGGAGATCGCGGGCCCCTTCGGCGAGTTCTTCGCCGAGGATTCCGACCACGAGATGATCTTCATCGGCGGCGGCGCCGGTATGGCGCCGATGCGCTCCCACATCTTCGACCAGCTCAAGCGGCTCGATTCGAAGCGCAAGATCAGCTTCTGGTACGGCGCCAGAAACTGTCGCGAGCTGTTCTACATCGAGGACTTCGACCAACTGCAGCAGGAACACGACAACTTCGACTGGTACGTGGCGCTGTCCGACCCGCAGCCGGAGGACAATTGGGACGGCGATACCGGCTTCATCCACGAGGTACTCTACAACCGCTACCTCGGCAAGCACCCCAATCCGGAGGATTGCGAATACTACCTCTGCGGCCCGCCGCCGATGCTGAAGGCGGTGCTGAAGATGCTCGACAGCCTCGGCGTCGATCCGGAGAACATCCGCTTCGACGATTTCGGCGGCTGACGCACGACGGCGCCGCCATGACCAAGCAGAGCGCCCGAATCCGCTTCTATGCCGAACTGAACGACTTTCTGCCCAGAGCCCGGCGGATGCATGAGCAGAGCTGCCGCTTCGTCGCGCCCGCGCCGGTGCGCCATCTGATCGAACTCTGCGGCATACCCCATACCGAGGTGGAGCTGATCCTGGTCGACGGCCGTTCGGTGGGGCTGGAGCGGCGGATCGACGGCGGCGAACGGATCAGCGTCTACCCCTGCTTCGAACGGCTCGATATTACACCGCTGCTGCGGGTACGACCCGAACCGCTACGCGAGATTCGCTTTGTCGCCGACGCCCATCTCGGACGGCTGGTGCGCGACCTGCGCATGCTCGGCTTCGACACCCTGTACGACCCGGCTTGGAACGACGCCGAACTGGCCAGGATCAGCGCCGAACAGCAGCGCATCCTGCTCACCCGCGACCGTGCCCTGCTGATGCGCCGCGAGATCACCCACGGCTGCTACCTACGCCACCGGCCGCACCCGGTGCTGCTGCAGGAGCTGATCCAACGGTTGGACCTGTGCAGCTCGATCGACCCCTTCTGCCGCTGCATCCGCTGCAACGGCCCGGTCTCGCCGACCGACGCCGACGCGGTGATCGACGACCTGCCGCAGGAGCACGGCGGCATCGAACCGCCCTTCTACCGCTGCGACACCTGCCGTCAGGTGTACTGGCAGGGCAGCCACTACCGGGCGATGCTGCACAAGATCGCACGGCTCTGTCCCCGGGCCGGGCCGACACGCCGTTAGCCATGCACTCTTAGGCTACAATGCATCTGGACTTGTCTCCGGCCGCTGGATAGGATCGGACCACAAAAAACGAAGCATGCGATATGAATACACGTACAGCACTACCGGACGATAAAAAACTTGGCGTTATATACAGGCTTGAACCGGGTTGCCTCGGCCCGAACGGCAGTGAGCATATCGGCAGATTTTGCGCGTTTGCACACGAGGCGTTGAAGGCTTTCGATGCCCACTTCGTTACATGGACAGTCCTCTCCAGAGACGACAAATCCCTGCCGGAGATAGAGTACAGAATCAACAATAGAGCGCTGTCACGCGATAAGGCCGACCGCTATTTGACGATAATGGGAAAAAATATCGATGAGTTCGAGATGCATCTCCATGATGATATCTCCCATATGATCGACGACTTTTTTTCCGGGGTTGCCGGATAACCTTTCCTCCAGCAGCCTGCCTATAAGCCCGCTTTCCGGATTCACATACAAGCCGACTTCCGCAGGTTATAATCCCGCCCCCGGTCACCCCAGCAGGAGCCCATATGTCCGTCAGCCAAGCGATCATCCACCGCCTGACCAGAGGAAGCGGCGACAAGTCCTACAGCCTCAGCGACAAGCCGCTGGAGTCCGGCGACAACGCCGCCCGTCTGCTCAGCGAGATCAAGCCGCTGTTCACCCGCCGCGCCAGCAAACGCTACGGCTGCTTCGCCGACGAGGGCGCCGGCGTGTTCAAGGGGCTGGTGGTGAACTTGCTCGGCGACACCCTGAACCTGGTCTCCTTCAGCCAGAAGGCGATCGAGTACCTGGCAATCGCGCTGGAGGAGCAGGATGTGGAGAGCGACGGCTACTGGCTGTTCGCGGTCGACGAGCAGGAGGCCGGGCGCATCCTCTGGCTGGCCCAGCTGCGCCAGCTCGAGGGGATGCTGATCGACGGCGACAACCGCCCCGACCACTGCGAATACCTGGACTTCTCCAAGATGGGGTTCTGCGCCAGCCTGAACCTGGATCAGGTCAACCAGCCCGGCGAGCGCAAGTACCTGACCGTCAGTTTCGGCTTCGGCGACCGGCCGATGCAGGGGTTGATGCTGGATTTCGTCTGTTTCACCGATACCGTCAACACCACCGAAGACACCGAGCGCTTCATGGCGATCGTCGACGACTACAGCCGCGACATGCCGGAGGAGAACGCCAAGCGCTACCGCAAGGAGGTGGCGGAGTACTGCATGGAGCAGGGCAAGAACGGCGAGGCGGTCAACTACCGGGAGCTGTCCGGCGAGATCGAGAGCCAGGCCCCGACCGGGCTGGACCGCTATATCGAGGAGCGCGCACCGGAGATCAAGGAGTCCTTCATCCCCGACCGCAACAGCCTCAAGCGCTATATCCGCTACAGCGGTCGCAGCCGGGACGTATCGATCAGCTTCTCCAACGAGTCGCTGGGCAAGAACATCACCTTCGACCCGAACAACAACACCCTGACCCTGAGCGAGCTACCCGCCGCGCTGGTCAAACAGCTCAAGGGTGAATAGCCCGGACGTTCACACAGAGGCAGTGCAACATGGACAACAACAAGATCGACTTCTTCAGCCGCGGCTTTCTGACCGGACATATCCAAGATACCCTCGCCTTCTATCACCCGCGCTGTATCGACCACAGCCGAGGCGGCTTTTTCCATTATTTCCGTAACGACGGCTCCATCTATGACACGGAGAGCCGCCATCTGGTCAGCAGCAGCCGTTTCATCTTCAACTACGCCATGGCCGGGGCCTTCTTCGACAACGACGAGTATCGCGATGCCGCACGTCACGGCCTGGCGTTTCTGCGCCACTGTCATCGCGACGACCAGACCGGTGGCTACGCCTGGACTCTGACCGGCTGCGAAGCGGATGACCGCACCAACCACTGCTACGGCCTGGCATTCGTGCTGCTCGCCTATGCCACCGCGCTGAAGGCCGGTCTGGGCGAAGCCCGGGCCTGGTTGGACGAAACCTTCGAGTTGATGGAGCAACACTTCTGGAGCGAGCGGGACGGCCTCTACCGCGACGAGATCAGCGCCGACTGGCAGCAGATCTCCCCCTACCGCGGCCAGAACGCCAACATGCACAGCTGCGAAGCGCTGATCGCCGCCTATGAAGCGACCCAGGACAGCCGCTTTCTCGATCGCGCCCTGCGTCTGGCGGAGAATATCTGCGTCCGTCAGGCGGCAAAGGCGGACGGCCTGATCTGGGAGCACTACGACAGCGACTGGAACCCGGACTGGGACTACAACCGCGACAACCCGCGTCACCTGTTCCGCCCCTGGGGGTTCCAGACCGGTCACCTGACCGAGTGGGCCAAGCTGCTGCTGATCCTGCGCCGTCATCGCCCGGAAGAGTGGATGCTGCCCCGCGCCCGAGAGCTGTTCGACGTGGCCATGCAGAACGGCTGGGACAACGAACATGGCGGCCTGATGTACGGCTTCGCCCCGGACAACAACATCTGCGACAGCGACAAGTATTTCTGGGTGCAGGCGGAATCCTTCGCCGCCGCGGCACTGCTGGCGGATGCAAGCGGAGAGCCGGTTTACCGGGAGTGGTATCGGCGGATCTGGCAATACGCCTGGGAGCACATGGTCGATCACCGCTACGGCGCCTGGTTCCGTATTCTGGACCGGCAAAACAACCGGTACGACGATCTGAAAAGCCCCGCCGGCAAGACCGACTACCACACGATGGGCGCCTGTTACGAGGTGTTGAACCTGCTGCCCTGAGCGGGCCGGAACAAGGTCATCCGGCGCCGTCGGTGGCTCAGTCGGTGTGACTGAACCGCCCGCGCCGGGCACTGGCCAGCAGCTCGAAGAACCCGGCGGTGCGCACCCTGACCAGCGTACGGTGGTCCCCCGCCTCGAAGCAGACCCAGGCCAGGCTCTCCAGTTCGTAATCGACCAGGGTCTCGATACCGTAGGCGGGGCCGAGCGCCGGCAGGGCGCCGCGCGCGCAATCGGGGAAATAGCCGCCGCTCTCCTCCTCGTCGGCCAGCGTCAGATCGCGATCCAGCGCCCTGCACACCGCGTGCTGATCGACCCAGCTATCGGCCGGCACGACCACCAGCACCGCGCCTTGGGCATCGTGCATCAGCACCGCCTTGGCCAGGTGCCCCTCGTCGACCGGCGTTACTTCCGCGGTTTCATGACTGGATTCGGTAAGTGGATGGGTCAACAGGTCGTAATCGACACCCCGACCCTGAATATAACTTTTCAGCGTGGCGGCCATGGTCATGACGGCACTCCTTTGAGCGTGGTCTTGACTATCAGTCTATGCCATCACTCGATAAACACCTTGACCGAATCGTTGATCAGCGCCGGGCTGCCGCGATGCTCCAGTACAGCCACTCGGGTCTCGTCGAATTCGACAATCTCCACGTCCATATCCGGTTGCCTCTCTCGTTTCTGAAAGTGATAGCGCTCCGTCCAGTTCTGCCAGGCCGGGTTACGCCGAAATTGAGAGGGGGTCTGACCGAAGGTCTTCTTGAACGCACGGGAAAAGGATTCGGGCTGCGCCTCGTCCAGTGTGCCCGGTATGAGGCTAAGGGTCTTGACCGAGATTGCTGAGCCGGGTTTTCACCCCAACGCCACCCGCACGCAGTTGCGCCCTTCGGACTTGGCGCGATAGAGCGCTTCGTCCGCCGCCTCCAGCAGAGCTGCCGGTTGCATCCGTGCAGTCGGCACCGTCGTGGCCACGCCGATGCTGACCGTGACCACTCCGGTCGGTGCCTGTGCGTGCTCGATCCCCAGTGCCTCCACGGCGGCACGGGCGCGTTCGGCGATCTGCTCCGCCGTGCGGCTATCGGCTCCAGGCAGCACCATCGCGACCTCTTCGCCGCCATAGCGCGCCACCAGGTCGCCCAGCCGCACGCTCTGGCGCAGCGCTTCCGCCACCCTACGCAGGCAGTCGTCACCCTCCAGGTGGCCGTAGTGGTCGTTATAGAGCTTGAACTTGTCGATATCGATCATCGCCACGCCGAGCAACTGTCCGCCGGCGGCGGCGCTCTGCCATTTCAGCGCCAGCATCTCGTCGAGCCCGCGCCGGTTGGTCAGGCCGGTCAACGCATCGGTGATATTGAGCGATGCCAGTTGATCGTTGGCCACCTCCAACTCGCGTTGTGCCTGGACACGCTGCAGGATCTCCGCCTCCAGTTTTTCCTTGGCCTGCTGCAGTGCCCGGGTGATCTTCTCGTTCTCGGCGAGCGCCGCTTCCAGCTCTTCGGTGCGCCTGCGCACCTGCTCCTCCAGCATCACCGCGGTCTCGAACAGATTGAACGCCGAGCCCTGCAGACTGCTGGTGTGTTCGGCGCGGTTCATCAATGCACGGATGATCTTGTTCAGACGTTCGATCTCCCGGTCCTTATCCGGTACCGGCCGCTCGACTGCGTCTCTGTTGAGGTCGGTCATCTACTACTCCGCAACCTGGCCAAACGCGATGCCAACCAGTGTCTGGTTGACGTGAACTCCACCGAACTGTTCACCGTAGGTATTGAAACCGACCACCCGGTGCTCGTTCAAAAGCCGGCCGATCTCCTCTTCGAGTCCACGCTGGCGGATCTCCAGCCTGCGCAGCACGCAATCACAGGCCAACACCAGTTGCGGCGGACCCAGTTTGTCCGTTATCGACTGCAGACGACGCTGCAGGTTATCGACCAGATCCACGCCGCGGGCCACACGTAGTACCAGCCCCTCTTCGATGGCGCAGTAGAAGGTCAGGCTCTTGTCGGGGTTGGCCTTCTGGATCGACCGAACGTAGTCGGTGCCGTCGATCAGCACCACCACCGGTGACGCGGCGAACCGGTCCGGTGCGAGATCGTCGGCCGGTACGTTGACCAGGCGGGCGTATTCGTCGGTGGCCGGATAACCGTCAATCTCGTAGACGATTCGCTCGGCCGGGTTCGCTTCGGTGACCACCAGCCGCTCCTCGCCGGGCACGAAGTGTTGAGTCTTGAAGGTCTGAAACGGCAGCGGTGTGGTCGCCAGTACCATCGCCGCGCTGCCGGAGTGGAAACGTCCGTCGTGATAGACGAGAGTCTCGCCGAACCGCAGATCGTCACCGGCAGAACCGCCGACCAGCGGAATCCGGCCGAGAGCGTTCTGCAGCGCGTGGACGACCGGCTCCTCTCTCACCGACAGCCCGTCGATCATCAGAAAGGCGAAGCTGTTGTTCTGGGCGGTCTGTGGCGCCTTGGCCTCCAGCCGCTGAAGCTGCTCCTGCACGAACGCTTGGCCGTCGGCCATCGCGAATCGTTGCAGATCGTCCACTCGGCCGATTACGGCCGAGCAGAGCCCGGCCGGAAAGCAGACGCCGGACAGGCTGTGCTCGCTGTAACCGGCCGGCCCGATCTCGCCGGCGGTGGTGCAGCCGACCAGCGGTATATCACCGAACAGCTGCGCCATCTCCGCTGCCAGTTCGTCGAGATCGTAACGGCTGGAACAGAAGAAGATCACCAGCCCCATATCCGGTTGCGCCAGCGCGGCATGAAACTCCCGCGCGGCCTGGCGTGCATCCTCGGCACGGCTGTGCGCCCTGCCTAACTCGAGTTGTGCGTTCATTGTTCCCCCTACCGAGATACCGCTACGCGAACAGAGCAGTCTCGGAACATCATTCTTATTATCGTCACCAAGCGGGCAATGCTGCCTGACAAGTCAGATTCTGCGTTGCAGGGCGGGGGGAAATCAATGATCTGGGCCGGGATTAGCGTAACGAAGACGTTCGGTTATCGATTGTCTATAATCGACGCCGTCACCGGCTCGATCGAGCCACCTATGCCATTCACAGAAAGTCGAGACCTCGCCCCATGACCGAACGCCTGACCCTGACCCGCCCCGACGACTGGCACCTTCACCTGCGCGACGGCGCGGTGCTCGCGCACACGGTGCCGGCCACCGCAAGGCAGATGGGCCGCGCCATCGTCATGCCCAACCTGCGGCCGCCCGTCGTCAACGCCGAGCAGGCGCTGGCCTATCGCGAGCGGATCCTGGCCCAACTGCCGGAAGGCAGCGGTTTCGAGCCGTTGATGACCCTCTACCTGACCGACAATACCACGCCGGAGCTGATCGCCGAGGCCGCCGCCACCGGCAATATCGCGGCGGTCAAGCTCTACCCGGCCGGCGCCACCACCAACTCCGACTCCGGCGTGACCAACCTGGGCAAGCTCGATGCGGTCTGCGACGCCCTGGCCGAACAGGGGATGCCGCTGCTGGTGCACGGCGAGGTGACCCATGGCGATGTGGACATCTTCGATCGCGAAAAGCGCTTCCTGGACGAGATCCTGACGCCGCTGGCCGCTCGCCACGGCAGCATGAAACTGGTGGTCGAACATATCACCACCCGCGACGCGGCCGAGTTCGTCAACGCCCACGGCGACAATGTCGCCGCTACCATCACCGTGCAGCATCTGGCCTACAACCGTAATCACATGCTGGTCGGCGGTATCCGTCCGCACCTGTTCTGTCTGCCGATCCTGAAGCGCAATATCCACCAGCAGGCACTGCAGGATGCCGTGGTCAGCGGCAGCAGGAAGTTCTTCCTCGGTACCGACTCGGCGCCGCACGCCAAGGGCGCGAAGGAATCGGCCTGCGGCTGTGCCGGCTGCTACAGCGCCTATGCCGCCATCGAACTCTACGCAGAGATCTTCGAGGACCTGGGTGTACTCGACAAGCTGGAGGGGTTCGCCTCCCACTACGGTGCCGATTTCTACGGTCGAGAGCGCAACAAGGACCGCATCACGCTGGTGAAAACGCCTTGGGAGGTAGCGGCCGAGATGCCGTTCGGCGACGACATCATCGTGCCGCTGCGCGCAGGCGAGACGCTGCGCTGGAAGCTCGAGGGTTAACGAACAGCGCTATTCGCCGCCCTGTTTGGTGGGCGGTGAATGGTCCGAATCGGTGGTCGCCCCCAGCGCATGCAGGGCGGCCAGCACCTCATCCAGTCGGCTGTCCTGCGCGCCGGCCATGTTCTCCTCTTCCGCGACCTCCTGCTCGCGGGCATCGAACTCCCAGCGCCGCAGTATCCTGATCTTGTCCTCTTGATCGAGCGATTTCTCATCCAGGATATCGCTCGGCTTGTCGAACACCAATGCGGGGTTCGACATCGCCTGGTCGATATTCATCACTACTCCTCTCTCGATATCTTGGGTCCGATAGCTTGGACCCGAAAACCCAGGCCGATTCAGAGATGCGATGCCCAGATCGCCAGACGGTGCCGCATGGCCTGCTGCGACACCTGCTCCTCGGGCATCGGTTGAATCACCTTGTCATGCACCAGCAGCCGGTAGATATACTCGATCTTCAGGTCGGCCGAGTCGCCCGGTTCAAACACCACGGCGCCTCGCTCTTCGCCATACTTCACGCCTTCGGCGATCGCCTTCTTGACCAGTTCCTTCTCGTTTTTCAGCTTTTTCATTGTCCACCCGAAAGCTAGTGAGTCCCCGTTCAGGATAGCCGTTTGGATCGGATTGGCACACCGCCGGCGGAGATTATCCTGCCGCCACCCTCGCCTCCTGCACAGCCGGAGCCTCGTGCCGACGATAGGCGATCACGAACACCAGAAAACCGGCTACCGCGGTGGCGGCGCCGACCAGGCCTGTGCTGCTCCAACTGAACCCGGCGGAGATCGCGAGTCCGCCGAGCCAGGGACCGAGCGCGTTGGCGATGTTGAAGGCGGAGTGGTTGGAGGCCGCCGCCAGCGTCTGGGCGCCCTCCGCCACATCCATCAGATGGGTCTGCAGCGCGGGACAGAGCGAGATCATCGACCCCACGGCGAATGTCGCGAGCAGCAGCGTGCCGATCGTCTGGGTCGCCGGCGGAAACAGCAGCAGAACCGCCGTGCTCCATATCAGCAACCAGCCGACCGCCTTGAATCCGAGGCGGTCGAACAGCCAACCGCCCACCATATTGCCGACGATCGCGCCGGCACCGAAGAGTGCCAACGCCACCGGTATCCAGCCCTTGTCCGCACGCGTCACCTCCAGCAGCGTCGGCGCCAGATAGCTGAACACGCAGAACATACCGGCAAAACCGATGGAGCTGATCGCCATCGCCAGCCAGACCCGGGGCTGGTTGAACGCCCGTAGCTCGTGGAGCGGATTGCTGCGCGCCTCCTGCCGGTTGACCGGCAGATAGAGCGTCACCAGCGCGACGGTCAGCAGCGAGATCAGCCCCACCAGGCCGAAGACGTAACGCCAGTCCAGACTCTGGCCGAGCCAGGTCGCCAATGGATTGCCCACCAGCATCGCCAACGTAAGGCCGCTCATCACCCGACTGACCGCCTTGGCACGCTGCTCCGGCGGCACCAGGGATGCCGCCACCAGTGAGGCGACGCCGAAATAGGCGCCGTGGGGCAGCCCGGCCAGAAAGCGGTACAGCAGCAGGCTTTGGTAATCGCCCGCCAGGGCACTGGCGAAGTTGCCCAGCGCGAAGATCGCCATCAACAGAATCAGCAGATGGCGTCTGAACAGCAGCGCCCCGGCCAGTGCCAGCAGAGGCGCCCCCACCACAACGCCCAGGGCGTAGGCACTGATCAGATGGCCCACCTGCGGCTCCGTCACCGACAGCGACTGCGCCACGTTGGGCATCAGCCCCATGATGGCAAACTCTCCGGTACCGATGCCGAATCCCCCCATCGCCAGCGCGATCTCGATCAACAGCAGGGCACGGGGAGAGAAACGGGCGGAAAAACGGGAAGAGTTATCGATGTCCTGAACAGGCATGGGCCGCTCCATGAATAGGCAATAGCCGAGCATTATCATCGGAAAAACGGAGCAGATAAACATCGGCGGACAAAATGTCCGATCCCGGAAGACACAAGAAGCAACCCGCACCGGACATCGGGCGTTTTACAGGGTAGTATCGGCGCTGAATCCAGCAAAATGGCGACCGACAACCAGCATGAAACTGAACGACCCCTTCGGGCGCATGGCCCGCCGCCGAGAGCGAGAGTACCATTCACTGTGCGAGTCTCTGAAGAAGGCCGGCCTGACCGAAAGAGCCAAGGCCGAGGAGTTGCGAGACAACCTGCGCGCACGAACCAAGAAAGTGCTCTGGTTCATTCTGCCCGCGATCGTCGTTCTGGCGCTGATATTCAGAACCTATGCGGTATACGTCCTGGCGTTCGGGGTATTGGTCGTGCTCTGGTTGACCAACACCACACAGCGCGGCAGCGAGTATCTGAACCGCTATATCGAAGAGGAGTGCGGCAAGGAGCCACCGTCGGATAGAGCGCTGCCGGACGAAACCGACGACAACGAACCCCGCGAGCGCTGAGCGGGATCGGTCCGTTGCCGCCGATAGCGATATGAAGGGGCTACAGCGCCCCCTCCTCCTTGAGCAGTTCGTGGATCGATTCCGCCAGCCGGCGATAACCGGCGGCGTTGAAGTGCACCTGATCCGACTTGTAACCGGGGCTGCGCAACAGCTCCGCGATCAGCGAATCGGCGAAGGGCAAACGGTAGGTTTCCGCCAGTTCGGCGTAGAAAGGCGCCGTACTGGAGAACAGGTTTTTCTGCGGCACGCCGACCAGCACAACCTCTACGCCTCTGGACTGCGCCTGCTCGATCATCCGCTGCAGGTTGGCCCGGGTTTCCGTCGGGTCGAGGTTGCGCAGGATATCGTTGCCCCCCTCTAGCAGGATCAGCAACTGGGGTTGTTCCCGGTCCAACAACGACTCAAGCCGCGCCACACCCTCGGCGGTCACCTCACCCGACACCCCGGCGTTGACCACCCGCCGCCCGCTCAACTGCGCCAGCACCCGCGGATAGCTCTGCGCCTCGTCGACACCGTACCCGGCGGTCAGGCTGTCGCCGAAGGCCAGGATCGTCGCCCCCTCGGACAGCGGGCTCAACTTGTCGCCGCCGCACCCCGCAAGCAGTAGAAAGGTCCCCAGTACAGCGCTCTTCAACCAGCTAACACGCACGATGCTTACCTCTTTTAACAACGGATTCGGACGACATCACGTCCACAACCGCTTCGATCAGCCCGTCAGGACCTCCGGGTTGGCGATATTGGCCGGGCTGCCGCTGCCATAGGCCAGCAGATTGCGGAATGCGGCGTCGAAATAGAGTTCGTAGCTGTTCTTCTCGACATAGCCCAGGTGCGGGGTACAGAGCACGTTGGGCATCCCCAGCAGCGGCTCTCGATAGCCGGCGACGGGCTCCGACTCGAACACATCCAGCGCCGCGAAGCCGGGGCGTCCCGCCTTCAGAGCACTCGCCAGGACGCCCGGTTCGACCAGCTCCGCCCGGCTGATATTGACGAACAGGGCATCCGGCTTCATCCGCCCAAGATCGTCCGCCGTCACCAGATGGCGGGTGGCATCGTTGAGCCTCAGGTGCAGCGAGAGCAGATCGACCTCGGCGAAGAACGCCTCGCGGCTACCCGCCGCCCTGAAGCCATCGCTCTCCGCCTGCCGACGCGAGCCCTCGCTGCCCCAGACCAGCACCTGCATACCGAACGCCCGGGCGTAAAGGGCCACCCGTCGGCCGATCTTGCCGTAGCCCCAGATGCCGAAGGTGAGCCCGTTCAGGGTGCGGCCAAGGCCCAGCGACCCCGAGTCCTGCCACCGCCCCTGCTTCAGGTTCCAGGCGTAGGCGGGCAGATGCCGCGACGCCGCCATCACCAGTGCCCAGCACAGCTCCGCGGGTGCCACCGGCGAACCTATACCTTCGGCAACGGCCACACCGGCCTCGGTACAGGCCTGCAGGTCCAGATGATTGCTGATCTTGCCGGTCTGGCTGATCAGTTTCAGCCTGGGCAACTGCGCCAGCAACTCGGCGGTAATCGCCGTACGCTCGCGGATCAGCACCAGCGCCTCGGCATCCGCGAGCTTCTCCGCCAACGCGGTCGGATCGGCCAGGGCGCGATTCTGTATCTCTACCTGATGTCCTTTCAGCAGTTCGAACGCATCCAGGTGACGGACCACGTCCTGATAATCATCCAGTATCGCAATGTTCATCTTGCGTCCTTTCCGTGTGTTCAATCGATTATATCGGCGACGCGCGTGCGCAGCGCCGGCAGCAGTTCGCTCTCGAACCAGGGGTTCCGCGCCAACCAGGGGTTGTTGCGTGGGCTCGGATGCGGCAACGCAAGCAGTTCCGGCCAGTGGGCACGCCAGTTCTTCACCCGTTCGGTCAACGACAGACCGTCGTTCGCAAAGCAGTAGCGCTGGGCATATTGTCCCAGCGCGAGCGTCAGCTCGACCGCCCCCAACTGAGCCATCAGTTGATCGCGCCAGGCCGGTGCGCACTCCGGCCTCGGCGGCAGATCGCCGGATTTTCCCCTGCCGGGATAGCAGAACCCCATCGGCAGAATGGCGATCTTCCGTGCATCATAGAACTGCTCACGCGAGAGCCCCAGCCAGTCGCGCAGGCGATCGCCACTGACATCGTCGAACGGTCGCCCCGCCTGATGCGCAACCTGCCCCGGCGCCTGCCCCACGATCAGGATCCGTGCCGAGGGCGATGCCTGGAGTATCGGCTTCGGCCCCAAGGGCAGATGTTCGGCGCAGAGCGTGCAGGCCCTGACCCGCTCCATCAGCGTATCAAATTGCATGACGCCCTCCCGATTCCGTGGCGGTCGTGAAATTGCGGCTGTCGAATCGTGAAACCTTCTCACCCCGCCCCCCGCAAGAATGTCCGAGTTCTATACTCAGATTAGGCGTTATACCGACCAACGGTACAAGGGGGGATAGAACAATGTCAGCTACCAAAACACACACCCGAGTGACGGCACTGGCCGGGTTCATACTGGCCTTGGGCCTGACGGCCACGTCGGTAACGGCCAACGAGAACTGGTTCGATATTTCGGTTCAGAGCGGCGATTCACTTGAATACTCGTTGATGGCGCTGAACGAAGAGCTTCAGCTCCAGTACGGCGAGGATGATCGTCTGGCCGCCTTGGCGGATCCCCAACCTCGGGATTTCGCCACCACTGCCGTCGCATCGAGCGACGTACCGGAGATCGAGGTGATGGCGTTCGCCGATGACGACAGCGGGTTCGGCATGCCGATCGCAGACAGCGAGTCGCTGAATGCCAGCCTGGACCTGCTCAACTACACCCTCGCCACCGTGGGCGACGATCTGTTCCTGCAGATCGTGGCGGAGGCAACCAGCCGACCCTACACCTTCGACAAGGTGGCCGAGACGATCGACGGCTACAACGCCGTGGACCAGTACCAGTACGCCCTGCTCGGCGGTGACAGCGGCTTCGGCCAACCGATTCAGGACGGCACCTCACTCGATTACAACGTCGCCGGGCTCAACCAGTTCCTGGCGGATTCCGAATTGCGAGAGCAACTGCTCGCGGGCGCGGTTCCCGCAGTGACCGGCGACAGCATGGATCGCTATCTGGCGCAGGCACACTGGAACTATTGATGCGGTCCCCCTCAGGCAGAAGCCGATCCCAGTTGCCGGGTCAGTTCGGCAGCGGGGATCGGTCGGCAACCGCCGGCGTTCTGCCCCGACCAGAGCGGTGAAAAATCACCCAAGCCCCGACTTTCGGCGGCGGCCCGCAGCGGCGCAATAGCCCCCGTCGCCAGCGGAAACGCCGGCGCCTCTGCACAGATCGGCCCCAGCTCCCGCATCGCCCGGTTCATGATCCCCCGCGCCGGACGTCCGCTGAACAGATTGGTCAATGCGGTATGGCGCGCAGCACCGCTCATCAACGCCTGGCGGTGGATCTCGGAGATGGTCGACTCGGGGCAACAGAGATAGGCGGTGCCGATCTGCACACCCGCCGCCCCCAGCCCGATCGCCGCCGCGACGCCCGCCGCATCGGCGATCCCGCCGGCGGCGATGACCGGCACCCGAACAGCGGCATGAATCTGCGGTACCAGCGCGAAGGTGCCGATCTGTGTCGTCGGATCCTCGGTCAGGAACATGCCGCGGTGGCCGCCCGCCTCCACGCCTTGGGCGATGATCGCATCCACGCCGTGTGCCTCAAGCCAGAGCGCCTCCTCCACCGTCGTCGCCGACGACAGTACCTTGCTGCCCCAGCCTTTTACCCGCTCCAGCAACGCAGGTTCCGGCAGGCCGAAGTGGAAGCTGATCACCGGCGGTCGCAGCGGTTCGATGATATCCGCGATCTCGGCGCTGAACGGCTGTCGCCCGGCGCCCGCTACGATGCTGTCCGGGTCGATGCCGAACTCGGCGTAATAGGGAGACAAGAGTCGCCGCCAGTTGGCTTCACGCTCGGCATCGGGCTCGGGCGGCGTGTGACAAAAGAAATTCAGGTTGAACGGCTTATCGGTAGAGGCTCTGATCGCCGCCACCTCGCGCTCGATCTGTTCCGGACTCAGCATGGCGCAGGGCAGCGAACCCAACCCGCCGGCATTGCATACCGCTATCGCCAGTGCGCTGCCCTGAGCGCCCGCCATCGGTGCCTGGATGATCGGTAGCTGTGTTCCCAGCAGTTCCTGCAATTTCATACTGTCCCCTTTTGTCTAGTGTGCGCGATGCAGCAGGGGATGGATCAGATACTCCACCACCGCAAACACGACCGCGCCGGCGAGGATACCGGCCAGGGCATTGATCAAGGTCGGGAGCACACCGCCGATGATCATGCCCACCGCAGGGAGTGTACCCGCCGTCTCGGACAGGTGGTGCAGCCACTCATGGGAGCCCGGCACGCCGTGCAGCAGGATGCCGCCGCCGACCAGGAACATGGCGGCGGTACCGATCACCGACAGTGCCTTCATCAGCCAGGGCGCCAGCCGCAGCAGGCCGCGCCCGCACAGCGCGGCAACGCCACCGCGCCCGTCGCCGGTCAGATAAAGCCCGGCATCGTCCAGCTTCACGATACCGGCCACCAGGGCGTACACCCCCAGCGTCATCGCCAGCGCAATCGTCGATACCACGGCGACCTGAACGCCGAACCCGGCGCTCTGCACCGTCCCCAGCGCGATCACGACGATCTCGGCCGAGAGGATGAAATCGGTGCGTATGGCGCCCTTTATCTTGTCTCGCTCGAACGCCACCAGATCCACGGCCGGGTCCGCGATCGCCTTCAGTTCCTGAGCATGTGCGGCTCGATCCGGCTTGAGGCTATGCAATATCTTCTCGAACCCCTCGAAGCAGAGGTAGGCGCCGCCGATCATCAGCAGCGGCGTGATCAACCAGGGCGCGATGGCCGAGATCAGCAGCGCCGCCGGCACCAGGATCAGCTTGTTCAGCATCGATCCCTTGAACACCGCCCAGACCACCGGCAGTTCGCGGTCGGCCTTCACCCCGGACACCTGTTCGGCATTCAACGCCAGATCATCGCCCAGCACCCCGGCGGTCTTCTTCGCCGCCACTTTCGACATCAGCGCGATATCGTCCAGCAGAGTGGCGATATCGTCGATCAACGCTAACAAACTGGTACCGGCCAAAGCGTGCTCCTTGTCTTTCGTGATCCGTGACTGGTTTGGAATCCAATCCTAGCAGGCCTGGGATCAACCGAGTACGCCCAAGACGCTTTAATCTGCAGAGGGCTTCCCGATCCGGCGAACCGGTACTGAAACAGGCCGAGGCGCTTTCGGCCGCCTGGACGGCTTAATCCGACAACACTCCATACTGTACTTTTCCGGGCCTAATTTGTTACTTTATAACATAACAATTCAAAGGATCGCGTACAGCACAGATGAATACCTACTGCCCCCCTCACTCCCTGATACCCGATATCGCCACAACCGATAAAGCCGCCATCAAAACCACTCTGGATTGGGTCGGTATGTCCGGTCTGTCCCTGCCTTTTCAGCTGTTGGAGTCGCGTCGCGGACCGATCGCCTGTCAGGGCAGCGCCGATATCCATGTCGATATCGCCAGGCCCGAGGTGAAGGGGATCCACATGTCGCGGCTCTATCTGCTGCTGGAGAGCCTGGTGGAGGAGAAGCCGCTATCTCCCGACACCCTGTGCGGATTCCTGCAAGAACAGTTGTCGACGCACGATGAGATCAGTCGATCCGCCGGGTTGTCGCTGCGTTTTCAGTACCTGTCCCGAAGAGCGGCACTGAAAAGCACGCACCAAGGCTGGAAGAGCTATCCCGCCGCCGTTCACGCCGTGCTGCGCGACGGCAGGCCGAGCGTCGAACTGGAGCTGGCGATCCCCTATTCCAGCACCTGCCCCTGCTCGGCCTCGCTGTCGCGTCAGCTGTTGGCCGAGGCGCTTGATGCCGACTTCGCGGGGCGTAGCCGGCTGACGATGGATGAGATGCAGCAGTGGCTGCTGAGCCGGGGTTCGCTGGCGACGCCGCACAGTCAGCGCTCCTGGGCGCGGCTGCGTCTGCAGTTGGCGGCCGATGCACCGGCATTTGCCGTCGAGGCGATCATAGAGGTGGTCGAGAACGCGCTCGGCACGCCGGTGCAGACCGCGGTCAAGCGCGAAGACGAGCAGGCGTTCGCGCGCCTCAACGGCAGCAACCTGATGTTCTGCGAGGATGCGGCCCGCCGCATCAAGCAGGCGCTCGGGGCGCAGGCGGAGATTCTCGACTTCTGGATCCGGGTCGAGCACCAGGAGAGCCTGCACGCCCACGATGCGGTGGCGGTCGCGACCGCCGGTGTACCCGGCGGCTATCGACCTGAACTGTCGACCTGAACTGTCGACCTAAACTATCTATCTAGAATCAGGCGCTGATCAGTACCCCTTCGCCGACGAGGTGCTGCGGCGCGGGTCGGCCCCGCCGTAGAACACGCCATCCTCGCCGACCATGATCGACTGGATCGCGCCCATCGCCGCCTTCTGCTCCACGGCGTGGCCCATGCCGCGCAGCAGGGCGACGGTATCGGGGCTGATCCCCTGCTCGATGCGGATCTCGTCCGGTAGCCACTGGTGGTGGATGCGCGGCGCGTTGACCGCAGCCTGGATATTCAGGTGGTGATCGATCACGTTCAACAGCACCTGCAGCGTGGTGGTGATGATGCGCGAGCCGCCGGGACTGCCGGTGACGATGAAGTTCTTGCCATCTTTCATGACGATGGTCGGCGACATGGAGCTGAGCATCCGCTTGTTCGGCTCGATCTTGTTCGCCTCGCCGCCGATCAGGCCGTAAGCGTTAGGCACGCCCGGCTTGGCGCTGAAGTCGTCCATCTCGTTGTTGAGCAGGAAACCGGCACCGTCGACGACGATATGGGAGCCGTAGCTGAAGTTGATGGTGTAGGTGTTGGAGACGGCGTTGCCGTACTTGTCGACGATGGAGAAGTGGGTGGTCTCGTTGCTCTCGTAGGGTGCCGGATTACCCGGCCGAATCTCGGCGCTCGGTGTCGCCCTGTCCGGGTCGATCTGCGCACGCAGCTCCTCGGCATAGGCCTTGGATGTCAGCCCGGCCAGCGGCACGTCGACGAAATCGGTATCGCCCAGGTACCGGGAGCGGTCGGCATAGGCGCGCTTCATCGCCTCGGCCATCAGATGGATGGTCTTGGCGGAGTTCAGACCGCTGTCGGCCAGCGGATAGCCCTCGAGGATATTGAGGATCTGCACCACATGGGTACCGCCGGAGCTGGGCGGACTCATGGAGTAGACGTCGTAGCCGCGGTAGCTGCCGTGCACCGGTTCACGGATCTCCGGGCGGTAGTTTTTCAGATCCTCATGGGTGATCAGGCCGCCACCGCGCTGCATCTCGGCGACGATCAGATCGGCTGTCTCGCCCTCGTAGAAGCCCTTTACCCCCTGCTCGGCGATCCGTTTCAGCGTCGCCGCCAGATCCTTCTGCACGAACAGCTCGCCCGGTTCGTAGAAACCGCCGTCCGGCTTGAAGAACACCTTGGTGCCGGCATCGAACCGTTTCAGGCGCTCCGCCTGGGACTTGATCCCCTCGCTGAACCGGGGCGGGATAACGAACCCCTCCTCCGCCAGCTTGATCGCCGGGGCCAGCGCCTCCTCGAGCGAGATGGTGCCGTACTTCTCCAGCGCCAACGCCAGCCCCGCCACGGTGCCCGGCACCCCGGCCGACTTGTGCGAGAAGCGGCTGCGCTCGTTATCCACCTCACCGTCCTCGCCGAGGAACATATCCCGCGAAGCTGCGGACGGCGCCTTCTCGCGGTAGTCGATCGCCTGCACCTCACCGGTTTTCTCCGACGACACCAGCATAAAGCCGCCACCGCCGATATTGCCGGAGCGCGGCTGGGTCACCGCCAGTGCAAAGGCCGCGGTAACTGCCGCATCGACGGCATTACCGCCCGCCTCGAGCACCTTCAGCGCCTCGTCGGTGGCGAGGTAGTGGCTGGTCACCACCATGCCGTTGCGCGCCTCCACCGGCACGCTGCGGTCTCCCTCCAGGATCGGCTGGGCCGCGCTCGGGCGGGCGATCAGCAATACGCAGAACAGGGTGAAAATTCGGGTCGTAACCGGGTGCTGGAACAACATATCAATCTCCTTCTGATAGTGGATGACACTCTTTTCGGTGAAGCTGTTGTGGTGGATCTGATCGATGGTTCGGGATCAACGGGTCAGCCCATGCCGCTCGTGCCACTGCGCCAGGCTTTCGTCCGGATAGTCGTCGAACCTCAGGTCGCCGCCATCCGCGTGCAGCTCCACCCAGGCGGCCTTGCTGCCCAACATCAGGTGGGTGCGCTGCGGAGGTTTCGGCAGTTCCGAGTCTATCGCCGACGCGTGAGGATGGATCAGTTCCGGCCAACGACTGTCATAGACCCAAAGTGCGCTGCCGCAATGGGAGCAGAAATGGCGCTCGGCGTTGCTCTTCTCGCCGTCGATCCGGGCATGGTAGATGCTGATGTTCTCGACTCCCTCGACCTTCAGGCTATCCGCCAGGGCTCCGAGGTTAATCGCGAAACCACCGCCGCCCGCCGTCTTGCGGCAGATCGAGCAGTAACAGAGATTGTAAGGATAGGGGTGCGGCGATTCCACCTGGAAACACACCGCACCGCAATGGCAGGATCCTCGAAGCAACATGACACACCTCCCGTCTTTCCCCTCTTAATCTAGACGGTCGGCCGGCATGTCGCTCGCGCGGATTAGAATTTCAGTTTCGTCGCCGGTTTTTCCTGAAGCTGGGCAGGGTCGACCGTCTTGTTGTCCGGCTGGGGCTTGTCCTGGTTCTGCTGCGGCTTGCTATCGCTGACAATCCCCTTGCTCGCCACGCGCTCCTTCCAGATACGTATCCCCTCCTTTTCGCCCTCTATCCAGCCCTCCCGGTAGTCCGCGTCTTTCGCGAAGCGGGTGACATCCTTGATCAACCTTTTCGAGCCATCGTCCGCCCTGTCCAGGCCGCTGTGCCGACCATCATGAAAACCGGTCGCATAGGAGTCGCTGACAGCGGAATCACTGAGATGGTAGCGCCCCATCACCGAGTTGGAGCTACAAGCCGACAAAAACATCGGCATCAGCAGGGCGGCGACACATACTCTGAACAGCAAAAACAGACGCGACTTCTTCATCTCTTCACCACAACAACGACAAAAGACTTCATAATCGCCGCCCCTACGCATGAAGGCTAGGGATGGCCTGAATGCCGCTTTTGCAGGAGCAAAAAGCGGCCCATGCGCCCGCGGCATACCGTACATCCTGTACATAAAAAATCCGCTTTAAAAGCGGATCTCGAAAAGAGCGGCCAATTGTGCCACGCACGACTCGATATTTGTAGGCCCATGGCCACCGAATCGATCCTCTCGAAACGCCCCTCACTTTTTCCGCACCTTCGGGTACACTGCACCTCCCCGATCGCCCGCTTCTATCAGGACAGTCCATGCAGATTCCCGACCGCAACAGCTCGCCCGCCATCGCCGTGATCGGTGCAGGCCCGGCCGGGCTGATGGCAGCGGAACAGATCGCCAAGGCGGGTCTGGCGGTCGAAGTGTTCGATGCCATGCCCAGCGTAGCGCGCAAGTTCCTGCTCGCGGGCATCGGCGGCATGAACATCACCCACGCCGAGGATTACAGCACCTTCGTCACTCGCTACGGCGAGGCCCGTCCGCAACTGGAACCGATGCTGGACGAGTTGACGCCGCAGCAACTGCGCGACTGGATACACGGGCTGGGCATCGACACCTTTATCGGCAGTTCCAACCGCGTCTTTCCCACCGGCATGAAAGCCGCCCCGCTGCTGCGCGCCTGGTTGCACCGTCTGCGTGGTCTGGGGGTACTGTTCCACCCCCGCCACCGCTGGCTCGGCTGGACAGACAACGATCCGCGGCAGGGCTGGCGGTTCGACACACCGGACGGCGAACTCAGCCGCCGTTTCGATGCCGCAGTGCTGGCCCTCGGCGGTGCCAGTTGGGCCAAGCTGGGCTCCGACGGACGCTGGTTCGAACCCTTGACGCAAGCCGGTATCGGATTGCGCCCGCTGCAACCCAGCAACTGCGGCTTCGAGATGAACTGGAGCCCGTTTATTGCCGAACGTTTCGGCGGCACGCCGATCAAGAATATCGCCCTGGCGATCACCGACCGCAACGGCACGCGGATCGAGCGCAGGGGCGAGTTTCTGATCACCGGCTACGGCATCGAGGGCAGTCTGGTCTATGCTCTCAGCGCACCGCTGCGCGACCTGCTGCCGGGCGATTCACCCCACCCGGCGGAGCTGCAGCTGGACTGGCTGCCGAACCTCGGCCTCGACGCGATCACCGCCAAGCTGCAGCAACCGCGCAAGGGTCTATCCTTCGCCAACCTGCTGCGCAAGCGGCTGCATCTGCCGCCCATCGCCCCGGCGCTGCTGCGCGAGTGCTGCCCCGAGCTGGATACCCGGGATGCCGTGGCCGTCGCGCGGACACTCAAGGCGATGCCGCTACGGCCGCTCGCCACCCGCCCCATCGACGAGGCGATCAGCAGTGCCGGCGGCGTCCGCTTCGACGCCGTGAACCGCGACCTGATGCTGCACGAGATGCCGGGCGTATTCGTCGCCGGCGAGATGCTGGACTGGGAGGCGCCCACCGGCGGCTATCTGCTGACAGGCTGCTTCGCCACCGGCAAGCGCGCGGGCAGGGGTGTGGTGAACTGGCTGGGGGCGGCTCAGTAGCCGCTCTTGAGGAGTATCTCCGAGCGTTTTTCGTCGAATATCAGATTCTCTTCGCGGATCTTTTCGTCAAACTTGGCATAAGCCTCATTGGCCGTCTCCCTCAGTTTGGCCCGCTTCTCTTGCACCTTTTCCGGCTTGTTCTCCTTGCGGGCTTCGCGTTCGAACTCGCCCCTCGCCTTGTCCAGCTTCCGGTCCAGCTCCTCCTCGAGCCTGAGGATCGTCCGGTCATGCTCGTCATCCAGACGCCGCAACTCCCTCCGCCACTCATCGGAGGTATGTTCCGGGAAGGGCTGGTACTCCCGACCAGACACGTAACCGCGATAGAACGGGTCGATGCCGACCTCCTCCTTTACCTTCTCCCGCGCCGCTTCGGCGGTGCGTACAATCACATCCCCGATGATCTGGTCGACCAGTTGATCGACGGAGCGGGCCGGCTCGGCAAAGGCCGGCGCAACGCTCAGCGCAAGAATCAGCGAAATGAAAGGCTTGGCAACAGCACGTTTGATGGTCATATATCCCTCGTCACTCGGATGGTTCCTGGTACTGCGTATAAGAGCGTCGAGAGTGGGGATTGGTTCAAAGCTCGAAAGCGGCTGGACGATGTGGACGAGATTGCTAGAATGATCACAATGATCAATTTAATTATTGGACAATACCGATGGAACTA
>Ga0214472_10000194_pt1 | contig 82835 bp, 80 predicted proteins | sample RVTome_6_FD_207662 | JGI IMG/M metagenome (GOLD analysis project Ga0214472, IMG submission 207662) | Soil microbial communities from uranium-contaminated site in the Upper Colorado River Basin, Wyoming, United States - RVT140D175 | ecosystem: Environmental > Terrestrial > Soil > Contaminated >...
AACGAAGACAATGCTTTTCTACCCCTGAGTTCGGGACAAATCTCGCTGCTGTGCGAATTTTGTCAGAGTAATAAGGCGTTGTGCCAAGCGGCGGAAAAGACTTTGAAACAGCACCCCTGGGTGTCTTCGCCGCTCCAGGTTCGCCCCTCGCTCATGTTCAACTGCGGAATTCGGGATGATGCCGGTCTGAAAACGTTTGACAACCCTAAGCGCTGGCGTACTCAACTGGTACGTTGAATTGAGGCGATTTGCGTAACAAGGCAGATGGGGTCGTTTTCAGCAACCTGCTAATACATGTTCATACCGCCGTCCACGGCGATCGCCTGGCCGGTCATGAAGTCGCTGTCGTCGGAGGAGAGAAAGATCACCGTGCCGACGAGATCCTGCGGATATTGATCGCGCTGGATGCACCGACGTTTGCGTCGATCGGCAAGCTGTTCCGGTGTCATTACCCCTTCCTGATTCGAACCGGAGATCGTCAAGCCGGGCATGATCGAATTGACGCAGACGTTGTCATTGCCGACCTCGCGAGCGAGTGCACGGGTAAAACCGACCACTGCGGCTTTAGAAGAGACGTAGTGGAGAAAAAACGGCGAACCGCTGAGCATCGTCCCCGATGAAATGTTGATAATCTTGCCTCTGCCCTGTTGCTTCATGGCGGGATAAACCGCCTTGACGCAGTGCCACAAACCCTTGACATTGACGGTCATCACACGATCCCACTCATCGCCGTCGATCTCCATGAAGTTTTTCTTTTTCAAAGCAGAGTAGAGGCCAGCGTTGTTGACCAGGATATCGATGCGGCCATATTGCTTCAAAGTGGCCGCCGCCATCGCCTGGGTTTTCTCGACTGAAGTGACATCGACGGCGACGGCCATCGCCTCGCCGCCCGCCTGTTTGATGTCCGCGGCGACTTTTTTGGCTTCGGCTTCCTGAATGTCGGCGACGACGACCTTCGCGCCTTCTTTGGCCAAGCCGTGGGCATATGCCTTGCCGATGCCGACACCGCCGCCGGTGACGATCGCTACTTTGTCTTTGAGTCGCATGCTGTACCTCCAGAACTAAAAATTCGAAATCCGAATATCGAAATCCGAAACAAACTCAGAGACAAAAAAATCTCAAATCAGGAAAATCCAAAAGACCGAATCCGAAAGAAGCCTGTTTGGATTTTTTACCTTTTTGGGTCATTTGAATTTGTTTCGAATTTCGAATTTCGGATTTCGTGCTTCAAAGTATTTGTCGGTTACACTTTCAATCGATAAAAATCGATCGGGTTGTCGTGCAGGATCGCCTTCTTGGTTTCCTCGCTCAAGTCGTCGCGTTCGAGAAACTCCGGGATGTCGCGCTTGAACATGTCCGGCAGTCGTTCATGCGGGTAGTCGGACGGCCACATCAAACATTTCGGATTGAATTGCTTGAGCACCTGCGGCAATGCCTTCTCTTCGACTTCGCAGGTGGTCCAGATCTGCCCATTGCGAATCAGCTCGCTGGGCTTCTGTTTGAGCAGCGGCGCCTGGACGCGGTAGGGTTTTTCCATTTCTTCGTCCATGCGGTCCATCATATAGGGCAACCATCCCGAGCCGGCTTCGAGAAACGCCACTCTGAGTTTCGGAAAACGGACGAAGACGCCTTCGAAGACCATATGGGTGAATTGGATCAGAATCGCGAACGGATGTTCCAGCGTGTGCACGTGGAGAAATTTATTGAAAAAGTCAAAGCCCATGCCGCGGCTCGGCGCGCCATGGATCGTCAGCGGCATGGCGAGCCGCTCCGCCGCTTCGTAGATCGGATCGAAATCGCTGTGGCCATAGCCCTTTTGCAACCAAGTGACCGCCGGCAGCAGGCCGGCGACCAGCCCCAGGGACTTTGCCCGCTCAAGTTCCTTAGCGGCCTCCGAGGGTTCGTGCACCGGTAACAACGCCACGGCCTGGAGCCGCGGGCTTTGTTTGGTGAAGCGATCGGCGATCCACGAATTGTAGGCGCGGGCAAGCACACAAGCCCATTCCGGATTTTGCACCAGGCCGAGCCCCAATCCTCCCGTCGGGTAGAGCACGGTAGTGTGGACGCCCAGCTCATCGAGAAATTCGAGCCAGCGCGGCGCGGGAGTTTCGGGGTCTTTGCCGGGGACTCCGGTGCCGCGGTTCCAGCCGTCGAGCGACGGAAAGTAAGCGTAGGTTTCAAAGCGCGGCGCGCCGATGTAGCGCCCGCCGAGATAGTCGTGCAGCTCGCGGTCTTTCTCCAAGACATGGCCGTCGGCGTCGATGATCGGATAGTTGACTTTCATAACTTTTCTCCGTTCCAACCGTTCCAGTCGTTCCAAACGTTCAAATCGAATCGGACAAAATGCCGCTTTGAACCCCGAAGATATCTTCTGTCAATCCTCAGCGTGCCGGTAACGTCATAAAAACGAAATGCCGCCGTCGACGTTCACGGTCTGGCCGGTCATGAAGTCGCTCAGCGGCGAGGCAAGAAATAGCATCGCGCCGACGACGTCCTGCGGCACTTGGATCCGCTTCAACGATCTCAGGCCCACCGATGATTCGCGAAACTTGATCATCTGCTCCGTCGGATTTTCCTCCGACAGCGTGTTGCCGGGGGCGAGGCAGTTGACGTTGATATTGTCGTCGCCGACTTCCCGCGCCAGCGTGCGCGTGAAGCCGATGGTCGCGGCCTTCGACGTCACGTAGTGAATTCGACCCGGACTTCCGGCGAAAACGGTGCCGGAGGCGATGTTAATGATCTTGCCGGACTTCTGCTTGCGCATGCTCGGCAGGACGGCGCGGCAGGAGAAAAACAGCCCGCGCAGGTTCACCGCCATCAAGCGGTCCCATTCGTCCGGGTCGATGGTTTCAATTCTGCCGCGGGTCATCGGCACCACGGAGAAGACCGCGGCGTTATTGATCAGAACGTCGATACGATCGAAGCGTTCAAGCGCCCGCGCCGCCATTCGCTTTGTGGCGTCTTCGTTGGAAACGTCGACGTGAACCGCGAATGCCTGCGCGGCGGTGTCTTTGCCGATTTCGGCAGCGGTTCGCTCGGCCGCGGCGGCATCGATATCGGCGATCACGACCTTCGACCCGGCTTTGGCGAAGCCAAGGCAATATGCCTTGCCGATGCCGTGGGCGCCGCCGGTGACGATGACGACTTTGTCTCTGAGTCCCTCGATCATCCCATTAACTCTCTTGAATTTCCGACGAAGCTTCTGTCCTGCCATTACGGCTGCGGTCGCGGTTCACGGTTCAAAGTTCAACGTGGGCGCCATCTCTTTTTACTTTGAACCTTGAACCCGGAACTTTGCACGTCTCGTCACACTCGCCTATCCCAGCGCCGGATTGATCAGTGCTTTGGTCGGGAAGGTGCCCGGGACTTCCCCGCCGATGGCGCGAATGCACTTTTCAATATCCTTCAGCGGAAAAACATGGCTCACCATCTCCTGCACCGGAAACTTGGTCTCTTCGATCAGGCGCAGGGCCGCCTCCGTGGCGTCGTTGTCGGCGGTAAAGCAGCCCTGAAGTTTGATCTCGTTCCAAACCAGCTTGTCCAGGAGCATGGGGGTGACCGTGGTATCGCCGGTCAGCCCGCCAAGCACCATGGTGGATTGGCGGTGCAGACAGTCGACGGATTTAACGATGGCGTTGGGATTGCCCGAGACATCGACGACGACATCGCACATCTCGCCGTTGGTTTCCTTGCGGATGACTTCCACGGCATCTTCCTCTTCGACGTTGATGGTCCGGGTGGCGCCGAACTTCTTGGCGAGTTCCAGCCGGGCCTTGTCGCGGCCGATGCCGGTGATGAAGATTTTCGCGGCGCCGGCGTGCTTGGAGGCGAAGGTGCACGAGAGACCCTGCTGGCCCGGTCCCTGGATCAAAACGTAGTCACCCATCTTGACGCCGCCGCGGCGAATCGCCCATTGAAAGCCGTTGGCCATGACCGAGCCGATCAGCGCCGCCGCTTCGGCGGGAAGGGCGTCGCTCACTTTGGTCGCCAGCACGTCGGTAGCTAAATAAACGTAATCGGCGAAGCCGCCGAACAGGTGCGGCGGCTTATCGCACTTGGTGCGGCCACCGTAGTTGGTGCGCTGCCGGCAGAAGCGCGCATTGCCGCGCCGGCAATCGGCACAACGGCCGCAGCCCAGGGCGCCCTTGAGAATGATGCGGTCGCCCTCTTTGACCTTATGGATCGCGGCCGCGTCGCGGCCGAGCTTCTCGACGCGGCCGAGGATCTCATGGCCGAGAATAATCGGGTAATCGACTTTGAGCTTGCCATGAAGGTATTTGACATCGGTGCCGCAGACGCCGCCCATTTCCACCTTCACCAGTCCGCCGTCGGGAGGGACCTCCGGGATTGGATATTCGCGAATCTCTAGTTTGTCGGGACCGAGTAGAGTCGCGCCGCGTGCGCTCGCCATGATTCATCCTCCTTAGCGATGATTCATTTTTCGGGTCTTCCGGGATTACTCCGAAAGACGATTATTCACCACAGAGACGCAGAGTTCAAATTATAGATCTCCAAGATTAACCCTTGCCCAGCGCCACGCCGAGCAAAACCGCGATTGGGCCCATCCCCGCGTTGAGCTTGAGCAGCATGAACCACTTTTGCCAGTGAGCGCGCAAGGGTTCGGGCCAGACCATGGCGTCGGCGGGCGTTAGCGCGGTCAAGACGGCGATTGGCGGCGCGTATTTGAAGACCTGCAAACATTGATGCACCAGCATGGCGAAGAAGAAAAACAATTTGACCGACAGCGTGATCGTATAAAACTCTCCCTGAGACGCGCCGGCTCCTTCCCTGCCCAATATCAGATTGATCATTCCGGTGATTGCTAAGAGCCCGATGGCTGTCCATGAGACGGCTTCGAAGGCGATTCTCCCCTGATTCAAGGTCCGCACGCCGATTCCTGGGCGCAGCACATGCGCGGCCGGCCCGAAGACGACTAAAAAGAAAACCATGCCGCCCAACCAAAGCGCCAGGCCGACGAGGTGGAGCAGCAAACTCAGGGCATACCAACTGGGGGTGATCATCGGTCAATTTGAGTCCGCATCCATGACTAGCACTGGGAAAAACCCTTTGCAAATCAGCCGCATTTACGCTTGAAATGGCGGTATGGCTATGTTAGCAAGAATGAGCTTAAGCCTGCGATTTCAAAACTTCACAAGGACGGTTCATTAGATGCTTCAGTGGTTGCCCGAAAACGTCTCCACGTTCGGTGGCGAGATCGATTCGCTATTCTACCTTATATACTATATTACCGCCGCGACCTTTGTTCTCGTCACGGTGTTGATGGTCCTCTTTCTTGTGATGTTCCGGGAGCAGCCGGGCCGACGCGCAACCTATAGCCACGGCAACACGAGCTTGGAGATCATCTGGACAATTATCCCGGCTGCGATTTTAATCGTGCTCTCTTTCATGAGCGTGTCGACTTGGGCCAAAGTGAAACGCCAAGCGCCGGACAGCGACTTCGAGCTTCAGGTGGCGGCAAAGCAGTTTAACTGGGAGGTCGTCTATCCCGGAGCCGACGGCAAGTTCGGTACCGATGACGACGTGAAATTCGACAACGACTTGCATGTGCCGGTCAACAAGGTCGTGCGCGTCCAGCTTTCAGCGAAAGACGTCATCCACAGTTTCTTCCTGCCAAATCTGCGTCTCAAGCAGGACGCGGTTCCGGGCCGAACCATCCTGGTCTGGTTCGAAGCCACCAAACCGGGCAAGTACGAGATCCCTTGCGCGGAACTATGCGGCTTCGGCCACTCGGGAATGAAGGGTTGGCTCCACGTTCACACTCCGGAGGAGTATGCGAAGTGGGCGGGAGAAAACCTGGCGGCAAAAGCGCAGTAAGGCGAGCCATTCTCTGACAGTTTTATCCGGGCTTAATAACGGAGGTTTTTGAACGATGAGCGATACCGCAGCGGCTGGAGCGGCCCAAGTAGCGCATGGCCATCACGAAGAGCTTGGCTTCCTGCGCACCTACGTCTTTTCGACCGATCACAAAATGATCGGCCGCCAGTTCCTATTCCTCGGTCTCTTTATGCTCTTGATCGGCGGGCTGTTGGCGATGATGGTGCGCTGGCAATTGGCGTGGCCGGAGACTCCCGTTCCCGGGGCGAGCTGGATACCCGAGCCCTATCTGTACGACGGCGTGATTCCGCCCAACACTTACAACTCGCTATTTACCATGCATGCAACCATCATGATCTTTTTCGTGGTCATGCCGATCATGGTCGGGAGCTTCGGCAATTTCCTCATCCCTTTAATGATCGGCACCCGCGACATGGCTTTTCCCAAGCTGAACTTGCTTTCCTTCTGGGTCGGCGCCGTGTCCGGCGTGATCATGCTCGCCAGTTTCTTCGTCGCCGGCGGACCGGCAGCGTCGGGCTGGACGGGCTATGCTACTCTATCGGCCAGGGCGCAATACACCGGAGTCGAGTGGGGACAAAATCTCTGGATCATCAGCCTCCTGATCCTCGGTATCTCTTCGCTGATGGGCTCGATCAATTACATCACCACGATTATTAACATGCGCGCCCCTGGCATGACTTACTTTCGCATGCCGCTGACGATCTGGTCGTTGTTTATTACGGCCATTCTACTGCTCCTCGCGCTGCCGGTTCTCACTGCCGCGTTGGCGATGCTGCTTTTTGATCGCACGCTCGGAACCAGTTTTTTCCTACCGGAAGGGGGGGGAGAGCCGTTGCTGTGGCAGCATATGTTCTGGTTCTTCGGCCATCCCGAAGTTTATATCCTGGTGCTGCCAGCGATGGGCGTGACCTCGGATCTGCTCTCGACGTTTTCCCGCAAGCCGATCTTCGGTTACCACGCCATGGCTTTCTCCATGATCGCCATCGCGTTTCTCTCCTGGACCGTCTGGGGCCATCACATGTTCGTCAGCGGCATGAACCCGCTGCTCGGCACGGCCTTTATGATGACCACAATGGTGATCGCGGTGCCATCGGCGATCAAGACCTTCAACTGGCTCGGCACTCTGTGGGGCGGCAGCATCCGTCTCACCACGCCCATGCTGTTTGCCCTCGGCTTTGTTTCCAACTTCCTCATCGGCGGCTTGAGCGGTATCTTCATGGCTTCCACGCCGGTGGATATTTTTATCCACGACACCTACTACATCGTTGCGCATTTCCACTACGTCGTCGCGGGGATCATTTTCGCGCTGTTCGCCGCGGTCTACTACTGGTTTCCTAAGATGTTCGGTCGCATGATGAATGAAGGTCTGGGGAAAATTCACTTCGTCCTCACGTACATCTTCTTCAACGGCGCCTTTTTCCCGATGCACTTTCTCGGCGTCGGCGGCCATATGCGGCGGATCTACAACCCGATGCAGTATGAATTTCTGCAGCCCATGCAACACTGGAACGTGTTCATTACGGTGAGCGCGTTGATTCTCGGCGCTTCGCAGGTTTTCTTTCTCTTTAACTTCTTCTGGAGCCTGTTTGCGGGCAAGAAAGCGGAACGCAATCCCTGGCAGGCCAACACACTGGAATGGGTCGCGCCGACGCCGACGCCGCATGGAAACTTCGAGGTGCAGCCGGTGGTATACCGCGGCCCGTACGAATACAGCTCGCCGGAAGTAAAAGAGGACTGGCTGCCGCAGGACAAAAACCTGGGAACCGGCGCGGCGGCGCGAGCGCACTAGGAACCAGACGTCAGATGTCAGAAGTCAGAAGGATAAAGGCGGATTCGGTGTGGCCTCACCGGCTCGCGGTGGCGCTCGCCTGCGCGACCTTTCCATTGCTTTTCATCGGCGGCCTGGTCACCGGCAAAGGCGCGGGGCTCGCCGTTCCCGATTGGCCGACCAGCTTCGGTTACAATATGTTTCTCTACCCGTGGTCGAAGATGGTCGGCGGAATTTTTTATGAACATAGCCATCGTCTGGTCGCGTCCACGGTGGGATTCCTGACGATTATCCTGGCCGGAACATTTTGGTTCAAAGAATCCCGTGCTTGGCTACGCTGGCTTGGCGTGGCTGCGCTCATGCTGGTGATCATCCAGGGCGTACTGGGCGGGCTCCGGGTCGTGCTGCTGGAGTATACGCTGGCGATCGTTCACGCCTGTCTCGCCCAGGCTTTTTTTGCTTTGACCGTAAGCTTGGCTCTGTTCACCGCCCCGGAGTGGCGCCGGCCGTTGGCCGAGGAACCGCTCGCCGACGGCGGAAAATTGCGCTGCCTCTGCGCGATGACGACCGCTATGCTTTATCTCCAGATCGCTCTCGGCGCCGTGCTGAGGCATACCGGGACTCGGGTCGACGCGCATTTGTTTTTTGCGTTAATCGTCGCCGTCCATGTGATTCTCATTCTGCGCCGTGTCACGAGACTTGATCCGCGTCGCCCGCGCTTGTCACGTCCCGCGGTCTTTCTGACGGTTCTTTTGGCGATCCAAATTCTGCTGGGCGTCGGATCATTCTTTGCCAAGTTTACGCCGTTCTTGCGCTTGCCGATTAAAGCCGTGGTCCCGTTGACCACGACGCACTTGGCGATCGGCGCCTTGATGCTGGCCACCGCTTTGCTGCTGACGCTGCGCAGTTATCGGTTGAGCGGCACGCCGGCGCCTCTGCCAAAGCACAACGCTTTGAGCGAGCAGTTTTCGTCATGAGCACGCGCAGCGCAGCCGTTGAAACCGCGCTCATCGGCGTCAAGCGCCGCGGCGCGGATTATTACGAGCTGGCCAAGCCCAACGTCGTGTCGATGGTGCTAGTGACCGCCTTTGTGGGTTTTTACGTCGCGTCGCCGGAAATACCCAAGTATCTGCTGCTGATCAAAATGCTGTTCGGCACGGCCTTGGCCGCCGGCGGCACGCTCGCTCTCAATCAATTTATGGAACGGGACACCGATGCGCTGATGGCGCGGACGCGCCGCCGCCCGATTCCCGATGGGCGGGTGCAACCGGTTGAAGCGCTTTGCTTCGGGATATTACTCGCGCTTTCCGGGCTCGTCTATCTCGCCGTCGCAGTGAATTTTCTCAGCGCCCTGGTGACTACCTTTATCACCCTGAGCTATCTGGTTCTCTATACGCCGATGAAGCCGCGCAGCTCGCTCTGCATGATCGTCGGCGCGGTGCCCGGCGCGCTGCCGCCGGTCATCGGCTGGGTGGCCGCCCGCGGTGATTTCGATACCGCGGCCTGGGTGCTGTTCGCCATCTTGTTCCTCTGGCAAATTCCCCACACGCTGGCGATCGCGCGCCTGTACCGCGACGATTACGCCAAAGCGGGCATTCAGTTCCTGCCCGTCATCGAGCCGGAGGGCGGCAGCACCAATCGCCAAATTGTCAGTCACTGCGCCGCGTTGTTGGCGGTGAGCTTGCTGCCCACGTTGCTCGGTCTGGCCGGCGGCGTCTATTTCATCGTCGCATTCTTCCTCGGCTGCGGTTTTCTGGGGAGCGGGATTCGCCTCGCGACCTCATCGACGCTCACTCGCGCCCGGCAATTGCTCTTTGCGTCGTTAGTTTATTTACCCGTGCTGCTCCTGGTCATGGCGCTTAACCGAGTGCCGTCATGAGCGAAGCTCTTATGACCCGACCCGAGGGGCCACGGCCTAAAAACCGCCGCCTCGGCCTGATCCTGGCGCTGGCCATGTTGCTCTATATCGGGGCGGTGATCGCGTTTATCATCATATATTAGGCGCAGCGGCTAAAGTCATTCATGGCACAAACCTTGACCGCAAAACGATTGGACGAAACGCTAGTCGAGCTCGAGCCCAAGCGACCCGGGTTCGGCGGCGGCGAGCCGCCGCCGGGTTTGCCGCAGACGCCGATCGGCAACAACGTCTGGCTTGCGGTTTTGGTGTTCCTTGGCGCCGAGGCGATGTTTTTCGCGGGGCTGATGGGCGCCTATATCGTTTTTCGCGTCGGCGCCGCAGTCTGGCCGCCGCCGTTTCAACCGCGGCTGCCCGTCGGCGTAACCGGCGTGAACACAATTTTTTTACTCGCCAGCGCGGTCACGATCCGTGTGGCGCTGCGCAGCGCGCGCCGTGGAGACGGCACTCAGCTGGTTCGTTGGCTCGGCTTGACGGCGCTTCTCGGGGCGATTTTTCTCGCCGTTCAGGGCTACGAGTGGATCGAATTGATCCAGTTCGGGCTGACGGTGTCGAGTAGCGTGTACGGCGCCTTGTTCTATACGCTGATCGGCTTTCACGCGCTGCATGTTTTCGGTGCGCTCATCTGGCTCATGGTGGTCTTCGCCCTGGCTCGGCGTGGGCACTACGCCAAAAATCGATACGTGGGCGTGCAAACCTGCTCGATGTACTGGACCTTCGTCGTCGCCTTATGGCCGGCGCTTTACGGTTTGGTTTATCTCTATTAGACAGGTTGGTTTGACAGTGGGGAATTGTTAGGCTAGTTTTCGACTGTCTCAGATGCTGAAACGAAATACCCTGCTGACTTCGCTGCTCGCCGGGTTAGCGGCGGCGCTCGCACCCGCGCTCGCCTGCGCCTGCGCCGTTTGTTTGACCGGCGACGGCGATCCGACGGCGAACGCGTTTAACTGGAGCGTGCTTTTTCTCATGGCGACGCCTTACGCAGTCGTCGGCTCCATTGCCGGCTGGTTGGTATACAGCTACCGGCGCGCGGCGGCGAAACGAGATCAGGACCACGCGACCGAGAGTGCATTGCATTTAGCCTTGAGCGAGAAGGAGAGTGGAAGATGAGCGATGCTGCTGCGCTGCACGCGGAGGCTGAACCCCAAGAGTCCCCGCTGACGCCGGAGAGTTGGGGCAAGCTGGGGATGTGGCTGTTCCTGGCCGGCGACGCCATGTCGTTCGGCTGCTTGATCGTCGGTTACGGTATCCTGCGCCATGCGAGCAAGAGTTGGCCGGTGCCGGCGGCAGTTCTCGGCATCAACCTGACCGCGTTCATGACCTTCGTGCTGATTGTCAGCAGCGTTACCATGGTGCTGTCGCTTTCGGCCATTCAACATGGCGACCGGGCCAGATTCAAAAAGTTTATGGGCCTTACCATTCTGGGCGGCCTGTTTTTCCTGGGTTGCCAGGCCTACGAATGGACGCACTTGATTCATGACACTTTGCCGAAATATAATTTGGCATTCAGCAAGGATCTGTTCGCGACGACGTTTTTCGTGCTTACCGGTTTTCACGGCATGCACGTGACCGGCGGCGTGATCTACAATATTTGTGTGTTGACGGCCGTCACCCGGGGCCGCTACCAGGCCAAACATGTGGAAATCGCCGGCCTTTATTGGCACTTCGTCGATCTGGTTTGGATACTCATTTTCACTTTCGTTTATCTACTCTAGAAAAGCGCATAGGAGTTCTGCAATGTCTGAAACCGCGCATCCCGAACCGAACTACATGGGCGTGTTCTGGTGGTTGCTGGCTTTGACGATCGTTGAAATCGCAGTCATTTATTTGCCCATCGCGAAGCTCGCCATCGCGATCATGCTGATCACGCTGGCGGTAACCAAAGCCGCGCTGGTCGCCCTATACTTCATGCACTTGAAGTTCGAGCGGCGTACCTTGGCGCTGGTGGCATTGAGTCCGTTCGTGCTCTGTGTTTTTCTTATTCTCATGCTAACGCCCGACATCTTTCCCCGTTGATTACCGCCTCGCATTTACCGGCTCTCAATGCGGCGCTGAACTCACTCAGCGCCGTTTTTCTTTTCGTCGGTTATCTTTTTATCAAAGCGCGAAATCGCCGCGCCCATCGCCTTTGCATGGTCGCGGCCTGCGCCAGCTCAACGGTGTTTTTAATTTCGTATCTTTTTTACCATTACCAAGTCGGCTCCGTTTCGTTCAAAGGTGTTGGCGCCGTTCGCATCGTCTATTTCGTGATTCTGATCTCGCACACGATACTTGCCGCGACGGTGGTGCCGCTGGCGCTGATCACGCTCAGTCGCGCGCTGCGGGAAAGATTTGACGCGCACCGGCGCATCGCGCGCTGGACCTTTCCGATCTGGCTCTACGTCTCCGTCACCGGCGTCATCGTCTACGCAATGCTGTACAGATTCTAGCCCGGCTTCTTCACCGTAAGTTGTCCGAGAAGCGAGCCTCTCCGTTCGCGGGCAATGATCCTGTACCTCGAAGAGGCCTGCAAACTTAAGAGGCGGTGCGCACAGTGAGAAAAGAGCGCAAACCTGTTACCGAACACCGTACAAGCCGGCGCAGCTTTACGTTCCTATGCCCGCTCACTACGAGGCTCACTCCTCGGACTCCGCGGTATTGCTTCTTTTCCTCGGCCTATGAATAGTCCGGGCAAGTGGAGGGCTCCTGCGCGCATGAGATGGTTGCGCTGCGCGTCTGAGAATGTTTTTCTATCCCGCTCTTTTCCCGCTGTTGCCACCGCTCATGCGCGTCCATAACCGTTTTAACCATTCGTAGCCCTGTGGCCCGGTGAGCAAGATTCCGGCGCTGAAAACGGCCCAGCTCAAAACCCAAACTGCGACCGTCGCGCCGGCTTTGACGCTCCCTGAAAACGGTAGATAAAGGAGGATAACGGGATACGCCAGGTAGACCAAGAAACTGCCGGTGATCAGCGCGGTGCCGGCGACGAAGCACAGCGACTTCTGACCCTGGGCGGGCGTGCGGGATGAGTTGATATATCCTAGCAGAGCGGAAGCCGCGGTATGTTCTTGTTGACCCGTGCTTGCCCCTAAGTTTGGTTGGAATTTTTCCACAGCGGTTAAAATCTTTTTTGTGTCTCTGCGCTACCCAAATCGAGCATGAAATATGCCAGAGAGTTACCCAAGGTCTTATTGACCCCAAAGCGCTATTCTTGTCTCGTTTTTTGATTCCAGAGCCAAGCTGTCAATCCTGGAGAGCCACAAAATTGACGGCCCATGAGCGGTGAAAAGACAAAGATGTATCAGAAGGTGCCGGGGCTCCGGCCGCCGAGGTGGGGACAAGTTTTGGCCGGTCCGAACGTTGGCGGTGTATCTGTGTCGGACTGTGGGAGGCTATAAGCGAACGGATCATCAGAGTCGTGGGATTAGAGAAGTGCGATTCGGCGAGTTGGCTTGTTTGGCCGTGAAGGGGAGAGTAGCGAAAGAGAACAAGCTGGCAGCTCGGATACGCGAGGCGGAAAGACGGCTCGCAAAACCATCTGCTTCCTCACGCAGGCTCACTAGCCAACAGCCATGCCACCGCTGAATGCGCGGTGACGCTCTTGGGAAGCTCCCGCGAGATTTCCGGCTGGAGCGTGATCAGGTGACGTGTGGCCCGAGGGTGTTCGCTCGCGGCTTGCACCAGGGCGCGCGTTTCGCGTTCCTGGGCAGCGGGGGTATCGAGATCAGCGCACACCTGGATCAGCTCCTGCCGTCCGTCGGCATAACGCGCTAGGAAATCGACTTCAAAGCCGTCCTCGGTACGCACGTAAGCGATCTCCGCGCCGCGCCGTTCAAGCTCCAGTAGCACGCAGGCCTCCAGAGCGTGTCCCAGATTGGCCCGTCCCGAGCGGTCAAAAACAGGGATAAGTCCGGAGTCGATGGGATAGATCTTGCGCGGATTCACCATCCGGCGCCGCTCCGAGCCGGAGGCGATAGAAACAGTGCGGATGAGGAAGGCGTCCTCCAGATGGGCCAGGTAGGCGTGCAGTGTGTCCTTGGCCACTGGCACTCCTTGAGATTTTAGGTCGCCGAGAAATTTGCTCACGCTGAAGTAGCCGCCGGCGTTGCCGAGCATATGGCGCACCATCCAACGCAGCGCCACGGGATGTGATACGGCATGGCGTTCGATCACGTCGCGGATCAGCGCAGTATCCACGTATCCGCGCAGCAGTTCGAAGCGATCCCGCAAGGCGACGCCCTGGGCTTCTGGGAAGCCGCCACCCATCAGATACTCCCGCAGGTCCTTTTCCAAAGCCGAGCGGGCGGCTTTGGGCAGGCGGTCATGGGCGCGCTGAGGTTCCCGTCCGAAATGGCGCAGGTATTCGCGAAAGCTGAACGGATGCACGAGGGCTTCCATGGCCCGTCCACGCATGCTCGTGGCCACCTCACGGCTAAGCAGCCGCGCCGAAGAGCCGGAGACAAAAAGCTCCACGTGCTCCGTGTCCAGCAGACGACGCGCAAAGGTTTCCCAGCCGCTGACGACTTGGATTTCGTCGAGAAAAAAAACCGCCCGCCGCTGGTCCCGCCATTCCGGGTGCAGCCGGTAATACTCCTCCACCACCAGATGTAAATCCGTGGCGGCCAGGCCCGCCAAGCGCTCGTCCTCGAAGTTGAAGTACAGGAGTCCTTCCCGGCCCGTGCCCTTCTCCAGACGATCCGCCAGCACCTGCCACAGAAAGGTGGTTTTCCCGGTGCGTCGCATGCCGATCACCGCCACGGCCTTGCCCCGCACGCCGGGAATCCGGACGTCCCGGGGTGTGAACGCTGGCACTGGCGATGCCAGGGAGTCCGCTATCTTCTGTCGAATGAGTTCCCGCATTTGTCCTTATTTGGAGGACAATTTACCTGTATATTGTCCTTTTGTAAAGGACAAATATGCCGAGGAGAGCCGGGGCAGCGAGCCGCAATCGGCGGGTACGGCGAAGAACGAGAAGGACGCGATGGCGTTCGTCAAATTTCTCCTCTCCGCGGAAGGTCAGAATATCTTGAAAGAGACCGGCCAGCCGCCGGTGGTCCCGGCGATCCGCAAGGGGAACGTTCCCGCAGAAATCAAATAACGACTCCTGCGTCATGCCACCGAGATATAGGGCCAGGCTGGCTGAGAGACTGCTCGAAAGTCTCGATCATCCAAAGCAACAGGAAATTGACCGCCTGTGGGCCGAAGAGGTCGAGGATCGGATCGATGCTTATGAGCAGGGGTCTCTCTCAAGGTCAGTCCTGGGAAGGAGGTGTTTCGCCGCTTCAAACCCAGGAAAAGAAAATGAAAGACTATGACTTGCTTGAAACTGCTCAAATCAATTCCCCCTGGAATCAAATCTTGCGATATTTATCTGTTGCGTCGTACAGTTCAATTCTGCGGTGTGCGGACGTGCTGTGCAGGTATATTGGTACTATATTGACCAGTGATTTTGGTTATACCTGCGAAAGAGAATAATTGACAAATTGTTGATTGAAGGAGTAAATTTCGTGTTGCCGTGAATTCAGTGAAACCAATATCGCTGGTCAGTATACTCATTGGGTAGCCGATCTCCGAACGCTTGGGCGGCAAAGTGCCAACGCTGTCAACTTGAGGAATTCAGCGTTGAAGGGTATCATCGACCCCATGGACGCGGTTCGAATTGAAACCACGGTGGACGAACGCGGTGAGGTTCACCTCACGAAACTGCCATTCCCTGCGGGCGAGCCGGTTGAGGTGATCGTTGTCCGAAAGCCAGTCCGTCAGCAGGGGAACGGGTTTCCACTGCGAGGGGTTCCCATCGAGTACGACCGTCCCACTGACCCGGTAGCGGAAGAGGACTGGGACGCGCTGCGGTGATCTTGCTTGATACCCACGCGTGGGTCTGGTGGGTTCACGGCGATGCTCGCCTTTCGGAAGAGCAGCGCAAGATGCTTGACGCCCGTACCGTTGAGGGTATCGGGGTGAGCATCATCTCATGCTGGGAGATCGCCAAGTGGTCGAGTATGGGCGGCTGAAGCTTCCTCAGGATGTGGCCGAGTGGCTTGGAGTCGCCCTTGCCTACCCCGGCCTGCGGTTGCTTGACCTCACCCCTGCTATCGTGGTCGAGTCGACTCGCCTGCCGCAACCCTTCCATAAGGACCCGGCGGACCAGATGATCGTTGCCACCGCCCGTATTCATGACTGTCCACTCGCAACCGCTGACGACAAAATTCTCAACTACGCCCACGTCCGAACTGTTGGCATCGGCTAACCATTGGGTTGAGAAGGACGCGGCGGACCGCGCCTCTCACCCAAAACGTTATAGCGCGACATGAACGCCATGCGATTCCGAGCCAAGTACGTTTACGCATCTGAGAGTGGTGATTACTACCAGGTCGCCTTCGAAACTACCGATCCAGCCGGCGATGCGGTCGACGTGGATGGCCCCGACAGTCCTTATTTACTGATTCAGCGCCAATTCGAAGACCTAGACGGGGGGCTCTGCTACTTTGAAACCCATGACGAAGAATACATTGGGCATTTTCGCTTAAGGTCGATTGAGTTTAGTCCATCTCGCCTCCTTCTTGAAATTGCGAGAAATCGAAACGAGAAAATCGAAGTGATCTTAGATATAGGGCAGTCCGAATTCGAGGAGGTGCAGCGCGTGATTGACATCATTTCCGGAAAAGTCGGTTCCGGATGATGGGCACGCGTTCCAGGTGGAGCGGACGCAGCACAAGCGCAGTGCTTCCTCAACCTTCGTCGCTGCCCCCCACCGTTCATCAAGACATCAACCGTTAAGCCTGAGATTGAACTGAATTCTCCTTCAATTCAATTCGGCAATCCGTGAACAAGTTTGCGCGATGTTGTTCATTGACAGTGCCGAACAGTTCAAGCTAGATAGAGTCTGGCTAAAGGCAGCTGTAATTCGCAGAGGGCAAAGCGCAGGGAGCAAAGAGCAAAGGGCACCGAGCATGGCGCTTAAATCAATTGGGATTGTCGGTTGCGGGGCCATCGGCAAGGCGCTGATCAGCGCTGTGGCGGCAGGCAAGCTCGCCGTGCGCGTCGCCGGCGTCACGAGCCGGACGGAGACGAGCGCGCGGGAATTCTTGTCAACGTTCAAGATCCCCCCGCCATTTCTCACGCTGGAGGAATTGATTGACGCCGCGGATTTGCTCGTCGAGGCCGCCGGCGGCGCCGTGGTGCCGAGTCTGGCGGAAAAGGTTTTTGCTGCCGGAAGAGACTTGATGGTGATCAGCGTCGGGGCGCTGCTCGATCATCCGGAGATCATAGAGGCGTCACGAAAAACCGGCTGCCATCTCTACTTACCGTCGGGAGCGATCGCCGGGCTGGACGGGATCAAATCCGCCTGCGTCGGTCAGATCGCCCATGTGACGCATACCACGCGCAAGCCGCCCGCGGGACTGGAAGGCGCACCCTACCTCGTGGAGCGCGGCATCTCTTTGGCCGGCTTGCTGGAAGAGACAGAGGTATTTTCGGGCTCGGCGCGCGCGGCGTGCCGGGGATTCCCCGCCAACGTGAACGTTACGGCCGCCGTGAGTCTGGCGGGCATCGGCCCGGACAAAACCCGCGTGCGCATTCTGGCGGTGCCGGGTTTAAGGTTCAACTGCCACGACGTCGACGTCGAAGGCGAGTTCGGCAAGCTTCATGTGCACATCGAGAACGTTCCGACCGAAAACCCGAAGACCGGAAAATTGACCGTGCTCTCCATCATTCGCGCCGTTCAAGACGTGATCGATCCGGTGCGCATTGGAAATTAGGAGAAATAGTTCGTCTCTAACTTTGCGCGCTTTGCGTCTTTGCGCGAGACCGTTGAAGCTTTTCTCGTTCCTGTCTGTTCAAGGTTCCAGGTTCAAAGTTCAAGGTGAGGAGCGAGACGTTGAACATTGAACGTTGAACTCTTGAACGGCGAGGGTTTTCAACGCACCGAGACGCCAAGAACGCCAAGGTAACACGCGATTGAAACGGACCATGGAGTGAACAACAGCGAGTTGATTGTCCGCATGCTGGAGCAAGCCGGCGTGCGCTGGGTCTTCGGCATTCCCAGCGGACCGGTGCTGCCGCTGATTGAAGCGCTGCGCCAAAGTCCAGTCGAGTTCGTGCTGACCGCGAGCGAAACCTCGGCAGCGTTCATGGCCACTACCGTTGGTTATCTTACCGGCATTCCCGGCGTCTGTGTTGCCACCGTCGGACCGGGCGCGACGAACCTCACGACCGGTGTCGGCTGCGCCTGGCTCGACCGCGCGCCGCTGCTCGCGCTCACCTGCAACGTCGGGACGCCCTGGCTTGAGCGGCGCGTCCAGATGCGCATCGACCACCAAGCCTTGTTCAGGCCGCTGACCAAGGCGACGTTTTCGCTGCGCGACGGCCATGTCGGCGAGACATTGACGAAGGCATTGACGATAGCGGTCGAGGAGCCGCCGGGCCCGGTTCATCTCGACCTCCCGGAAGACATCGCGCTGGCGAATACACTTGACGCCGGCGGATGGCCTTCGAATTCAACTCCATTGCAGGATTTATCCGCGGAACTTTGCGATGCGATTTCGGCGGCGCTCAAAAACGCCCGCCGGCCGTTATTGATCACCGGTCTTTCGTATACCCGCAGCAACAAGTGCAAGACCCTGCTGGAATTTATTGAGCGGCAGCAGATTCCCTTCGTCACAACCCTCCACGCCAAAGGCTTCCTGCCGGAGAGCCACCCCAACTGGTGCGGCGTCATCGGAAGGGCGCGGCGTAGCGTTGTGAAAGCGTTCACAGACAAAGCGGATTTGATCATCGCCGTCGGCTATGACCCCATTGAGATCAATTACGAAGAGTGGGCGGGAAACGTTCCGATCATTCACCTCAGCACCGAGGCCGCCGAGCCCGGCGCCACGCTGAAACTGTTGTGGAACAAAGCCTGCGATCTCGATCGCGCCATCGACGCCATGAGTGAGTTACCCGCCATTGCCAATGATTGGGCGGCGCCGGAGTGGCGCGAACACCGCGGGGCGCTGGAAAAGGCGCTTCGTCCGAGTGGCCATGAATTTGCCGCGCAGGTAGCCTTGGATATTTTGCGCGAAAAGTTGCCGCCGGAAGGAATATTGGCCTGCGACGTCGGCGCGCACACGCACCAGATCGCCTCACAATGGCGCACGGATCATCCGAGGACTACGCTGGCAACTAACGGCTGGTCGTCCATGGGCTACGGCATGCCCGCCGCCTATGCCGCGAAGTTGGTCTTGCCGGACCACGCCGTCATCGCCGTCGTCGGCGACGGGGGATTTCAGATGACTGCGGGAGAGGTCGCGCTGGCGCGGCGGTTGAATTTAGCCGTGCCGGTCATCGTTCTTAACGACGGCTGGCTCGGCCTCATGAAAGTGAAGCAAGAGCGAAAAAATTATCCACTGTCTGGAGTTCGTCTCGGTGCGCCGCCGGATTCTCCGCCGCACTATTTCGGTGCCCCTTGCCGTTCGGCAAAGAGTGCGAAGGATTTCAGCGCCGCTCTCGATTGGGCCTTCACGCTCAAAGGCCCCAGCGTCATCGAAGCTTTCATTGACGCCGAAAGTTATTCGGCCACCGTCTTCGATTAAACGGCTGCGACGACGATGCCCCCATCGAGCCCCGCCCGCGACTCATTCCGCTGGATTATCCTCGCGCTCATCACCTTTTCCCATGTCATCGGCGCGGCAGCGCAATACGGCATCAACACTTTGGCGCCGTTCTATCAAGAGGATCTCGGGCTCTCCCGCGCCCAGGTCGGCTTGTTTTTCTCGGCCTTCTACCTGGCCATGACCGGGGCGTCCTTCGGCGCCGGCTGGCTCGCCGACCGCTGGGGCGTGCGCAATACGACCTTGCAAGGTCATTTCTTCGTAGGGATCTGCACCATCGCGGCGGCGACGGCTCCGTCCTTTGCCTGGGCCTTCGCCAGCTTTTTTTTGGCTGGATTGGGTTACAGCTTTCTCAATCCGGCCTCCACCATCGGGGTCATGGCCTGGTTTCACCGCGACGAGCGGGCGACGGCGATGGGCACCAAACAGACGGGCGTTGCAGGCGGTGGGGTGCTGGCGGCGGTTCTCGCGCCATCTCTGGTATTCATCATCGGCTGGCGCGGCGCTTTGGCCGCACTCGGCGTGATCAATGTGCTTTTTGCGTTCGTTTTTTCATCATCGTGGCGCGAGGCGCCCCAGAGTTTCGCCGACTCGTTGGAACCGGAATCGGCGGCGAGCGCTGAACCAGGCGCGCGAATGTACCGGGCGTTACTGCCGGCGAGCGTGGCGACGGCGATCTATCTCGTCGGCCAGATGGTGTTGATTACCTACGTGCCGCTCTATTTGAAGGACGCCATGGGCTTCTCCGCCTATTGGTCAAGCCAGGCGCTCGCACTAACGCAAGGCGGGGCGATGATCGGCCGCGTCGGCTGGGGCGTGGTGAGCGACCGGTTGTTCGGTGGGCGACGTAAAGTCGTATTGCTGCTGATCGGCTCGTTGTCCGCGTCGCTCGTGACCGCGTTGAGCTTCTTGAGCCGCGATTCCTCTTACTACCTTCTGCTGCCGATCTTATTTCTCGCCGGCGTTTGCTTGGTCGGCTACCAGGGCGTTTCCTATGCGCTGATCGGCGAGATCGCCGGCAAAGCGAGGACCGGAGTGGGGCTGGGAATGATGATCACGATCAACGCCGCCTGCGCGACTCTCGGCACTCCGCTCTTCGGCTACATCGTCGACCGCAGCGGCTCATATCCCATCGGCTGGCGGGTTGTGGCGGCGACCCTCGCCGTGGGGGTGTTTGGCCTAGCCACTTTGATCCGAGAGCCGCGCCGGACCAGGTAAATAACCCGGGCACCGCAAATGGTGGTCGCAATCGAGGAGGGTGGATTCTGCGCGGTGCCGACTACGTTTACACCAGATGAGAGCGGTATCCGGTGGTCTGAAACGTCGGGATCACGGTTTCGACGCCCATCCCCAGCTTAAGGGTTGGCTCCGAGGGCAATGGTTAACGGTGAATCTCCGCTGACGACGCGGCGCGGCCTCCTGCGGCAATCTTAGCATCGGTCGGTGGGGAGCCCCACGGGCTTAGCCTACTCCGCCGAAGTAGCTTCGGCTACCAAGGCCGGGCACCCGTAGCACCTCTCCAGAGGCTTCGTCGGGCGCAACCCTCCGTTCGCTTCGCTCGCGAGGACGGGTAAACTCGATATCAACCCGGATTCCGCAGTGGAAAAGTGACGCTGTGAGCGAGGGGCAAACCTTGCGCAACGAAGACAATGCTTTTCTACCCCTGAGCTCAGGACGGATCTTGCTGCTTGGCAAATTTTGTCAGAGTAATAAGGTGTTGTGCCAAGCGGCGGAAAAGACTTTGAAACAGCACACCTGGGTGTCTTCGCCGCTCCAGGTTCGCCCCCCGTTCATGTTCAACGGCGGAATTCGGGATCAATTCTCCCGTTTCCTAGCCGTACCGCGGTACCCTGCTGGGGATAGTCACAAAATCGCTCGTTACGTTCTTGACTCCAGGGACTCCTTCAACCATGCGCTGGACTTCGTATTCCGAAACCGACTGCGGTAGCAGCCCCGCCAACATAGCCTCTCCCTGCTTCACTTGCACCGTTATATTTACATCCCGCAGCCTCGGTTCGGTTAACAAATGAGCTTGAACTTTTGCAGTCAGGGCTAGATCTTCAAGGGTTTGGCGTGACTGAGCCGTGGCCTGGTAATCCATCAGTTTCGCTGCGTGGGCGATCATGTTTTCCGCGGCGGCAGCACTCATTTGCGCGATATTCAGGATCAAAGCGTATTGATCCGGATCGCGCCAATTCGTACCGAACAGCGCCATTAGCCGGCGGCTGCGCGCTTTTTCTACGTGATCGATATAGCGGCGCGCCGCTTTGGCGTCTAGGCCCTGTCGCACGCGTACCTGCTCGATGCGATAATCCATCGGCGCCGTGAGCAGCACTCTCAGTACGTGACGGATGCCGGGCAGTAGTCCGTGGCCGACATGCCCCTGGTAGACAATGTCTTCGGCGAGCGCGGCCTCGGTCATGGCCGCCTGGAGCGCGATCCGATAGAGTCGCAGGTTTTCCTGCCAGCGCTCCCACCAGTGTGGTTCCTTTTCGACGATGTCGCTGAGCTTGGCCTCGGGTACTTCACAACGCTGGCTCGCCGCAACGAAGATTTCGCGGCTGACGAACTGACACCCCAATTTCGTGGCGACGTTGCGGGCCAGCTCCTCATCGTCGCCAAATGTCCCACCAAAAATCGTTACAATTGCCATGGCGTGTACCTCCTTTTCGAGTTGATAATGCTTACTCCCGTCTGTGTCGACTATTTAACCAACAGTTTTTTCATCCGCTCGATCGCCTCCCGCGGTTGCGCCTGAGATGATCGTAATCATTTTCCCCTGATAAAAAGTCTATCTCGCGTGGACGGGTAGCAACAAAGCAGCAATAATAAGACTCAATAGAATCGTCCGCATCAGTGCCTCCCGTTCCGGTGGCGCCTTTGCGTTGATTTGCTCACCTGGCTTCCCGTTCGCTTTCTCAATGAATGATTGATGCATGGCGTCGGCTGGACGGTTACCCCGCTCCCCCCCTTTCTCTTATCCTGTAGCAGGTTGAGCAAAACTCGGCCTCTGGGAAGGAGTCCAACCAGTCGGGTTCGACCCGGCCGTTACATGCCAAACAAACCCCATACCTACCGGCGGTCATCCGGCTCAATGCGCTATCCACCTGGTCGATCTCTGTACGGTGGAAATTGGCCAAATAAGCGAGCAGGTTTCTCCGTGATTGCGCGGCTTTTTCTTCGTAGGTGAGCGCATCCATCTCCAGTTGCCTCAACTGGGCATTCAATTCAGTCAACCGCGCTGAAATTCGGTCGCGGCGCTTGACAAGCCTGTCCATGTGAATCCGGTTATGGACGATCTCAATCTCTGTGAGCATAGAAAATCCTCCTTGCTTAAGAATCAGCTCCCCGCTTGTTTTCGAATTGCTCGCCCGCCTTGTCGGCTTGGTTCGCGCCCGTTTCGAAGCAACGCCTTAGCCGACCACCTCGTAGGTTTTAACTTCCACCCTGGCAACGCCCATGAGCGCGCGCGCGTGCTGTTGAATCTGCTTATGGGCGTCGCTGGATCGGTATCGGTCGATGGCTTCCTGGCTTTCCCAGGTGCTAAGCGAAATAAATTCACCGGGATCTTCCCGGCCACGCAGAAACTGTTCGGTCTTACAGCCCGGCTGTTTGATCATCAGGGGGCCGCAGTCTTCTTTCCACAGCCGTTGGGCCTCGGCGGCCTTTTCCTCCGGAACGCTAACCAGGATCATGCGAGTGATCATGGCTCCTCCTTACGGGTTAGAATTTTCTTCTCCTTTTAAACCTTCGTGACGCGCCCTGGAATCGACTCATTGCTTTGCCTCAACTCTTCGAACGTGTGGCTGCCAACCCTTCGATTCGACCCCGGCCGTGACGGGAGACTTTCGCTCAGGATTCCGCCCCGCGGGCGCGCTGGAAGATGTCACGGGCTTGCCCGTGGGGCTCCACTTGTTTGACCCCGTCACCTTCGTTTGCTATCTGACTATCTGCTGGTTTCCGCTGTGCCACATGGATCTCAGTAAATATCTGAATGACCGACGTTCAGCATCCGGTTCGATTCTTTTCACATTCAGAAACTGTCCCAACACGGCGTGATCCAGCCATACTCCGCCGCAGATCGGGCAACGGTTAACGGAAAAATCCATAAGGGTAGAGTCGCGGAGTTTAGCGCCGCATCGCGGGCACTTCATCGCGGGATTTTCCAACTGGCTCTGCCGGGCCTTTTCCAGCTGCCGATGGTGTTTTTCGATGAGGTCGCGGTCTTTGGCCGCGAAATAGACATCCTCTCTCGCCCGCTCCAGCAGCCTGATAAAATCCCCGAAACGATCCTTCTCCTCGTTCATAATCTGATCCCTTCCCGTTTGTTATTTTGTTTAACTGAGGCCTTATCTTTATGTGCGGTTTCATCTTTGAGCGACTCAATGAGATTGCCAAGGCCCTGAACTGACACGACTCTAGCGCTAGGGAGCGTTAAGTTTGGACCCAGGCTCTTTTCGACCTCATGTGGCTCGGTTACCACGACAATGGGTATGGATTCCCTGATGTCCCTGAGATTCAACAACGTCTCGGTCACGTCCATTTCTTTGCCGGTCGATAAGAGCACGATCATGTCAAACTTCTCTCGGCGAGCCTTGGAAATCGCCGACTTACCGTCGTACGCCCAGATTAGCCGCCAACCATCCCTTGCTGAATTCGTCGCCAGATTATCGTTGAACTCCGAACAGACAACCATAATTTTTCTAGTACTGGGGTCCATCTTGATTCCCTCAATGCCCGCTATGGCGGGTTTTTTTTCTCGCGGGTCGATAGGCTGCTGTTTCGCTAACCTTCCCAGCCAACTCGCTTCTCGACCAGCGCAGAAGTCCGTATCGAATATAATTGGCGTCAAAGCCCAGAGCATCGCAAACATTGGTGAATGAATAAGGCCAGTCCCGCTGATCGCTCCATAACCAAATTTCGGCTTCGTGGAATGCCTTTTTCCCACCGCTGTTTCGAGCTAAGGGGAACTTTTGTAAGCAGTAGAATGCGTCCTCCAAGACGGCGAGCATGAGCCTCTTTTCCGGCTGGAGGTTGAGATTGGGGCGACAGTCCGCCCAATGCGCGTATGAAGCTAAAACATCAGGCTCGAAGCGCATAGCCAATTTTTCTGGCGAGGTTGCGCGAGTGGCAAGAGCTTTCCGCTTCATTTCAGCGCCCTCTGCATTGGAATCTTCCGGGTAGAAACGTGAGCTACCTTTCCTCTAAGTTTTCCCACAGGGCCTGGCAAGCGGCACAAAACTCGCACTCGGGATGAGATTCCAACCGCTTGGATTCGATCGGGCCGCCACATCCTAGACAGACGCCGTACTTATTTTCGCTACCGCGGCTGAGGGCCCGATCAACCCGGATGATTTCTTTGCCGTAGGAGCGGTCTAGATAGTCGAGCACTTTCTCTCGGCTTAGCTGTGCGAAACGGTCCCTGAAATCTGGGAAATCAGCCCCAGAGCGCTTTTGGTCATCTACCCAGTGCAAAGAAGACGCGATCACATTTCGGTGTTTTACAAGTCGATCGCGCACAGCCCTGATGTCGACATCGCTCATCGGAACATCCTTCCCTGACGGTTTCGAGACTCTGTCGCGTCGGACGTTCTCCCTTCGAGAGCGGTAGCGGTCTCATTTAGCCGCAATCGTTGGGCCAAGAGATGAATATTTTGTAAGGTCAGGCGCTTAGAAGAATATCTCTGTGAGCGGAAGGGGGAGCGAAGAATGCAAATGTGCTAAGTCTTCACATTGGGAAGCGTTAGACAGACGTCAGTGTGAAATTTTTATACAGTCGGCACGAACCTAGACTTGTACTGCGGCTGATGTTTCATCGGAATGCACGCCAAACGCGAATTCATGTGCGGAATTTTCACACTAGAGCACTCGGTATTTTTTCAGCTTGTCATATAAAGTGCGCCGGCTAATGCCCAAGATCGTAGAGGCTTTGAGTTTATTGCCCCCTACAGACGACAGTGTCAGGGTGATAAGCTGTTTTTCCGCTTCATCAAGACTCATCCCGACATGGATGGGTGGTGGCGGCGCGTCCTGGATTGTCTGACCAGTTTCTCGGATGCGGCCCGGCAGAAGATCGGGCGTCAGCTCCGCTCCCTTCGCCATGATCACGGCACGCTGAATGACGTTTTTCAGTTCCCGCACGTTGCCGGGCCAGGGATAAGACCGCAGCAAGCGGTAGACTTCCGGCGGCACGACTCGGGTGCTCTTCTTATACATGGCGTCGAAACGCGATATGAAATGGTTGGTGAGAAACGACACGTCTCCGGGGCGCTCGCGAAGCGGCGGAAGATGAATCCGAAACACATCGAGCCGATAGTAAAGATCCTCGCGAAAATGTTTCTGTTTGACTGCCTCCTCAATGTTCTCGTTGGTTGCCGCAATGATGCGGGCGTCGATCCCGATATCTCTTTCCCCGCGAACCCTTCGAATGGTATTCGTTTCCAAAACCCGTAATAAACTGACCTGGGTTTTCTCATCCATGGTCGTAATCTCATCAAGGTAGATCGTGCCTCCGCGCGCCTGCTCAAAGATGCCACTCCGGCTTTCACTCGCGCCGGTGTAGGCGCCGCGTTCATGGCCGAAGAGTTCGCTGGCAACCAGATCCGACGGAATCGCTCCCATGTTGATAGCAAGATACGGGCACTCCTTTCTCAAGCTTCTCTTGTGAATCGCGGAGGCGACCAAATCCTTTCCCGTGCCGGTCTCTCCGCTAATCAAAACGGCGACATCCACCGCAGCGGCTTCCACGATTCGCTGGAGCACCGTGCGCACCGGCAAGCTCGCCACGACAATTCCTTCGAACTCCGTGGGCACGAGTATCTGCGGATCGCTGAAAGCCGCGTCTTGGGGAGCCGACTTACTTTCGAGGACCGAGCGGATCAAAGCGCATAGGTCCACGTCGTCAAATGGCCGCTCGATCCAGTGGCACAGCCGATCTTCAACGCTCGCGATCTGCGGCTCTTCCGAGTCCGATAGAATAAACACGTTCGTCGCGGGATATTTTTCAGCGATCTTGCGGAGCGCGCGGACCACTCGAGGGGTTCCCCCGGTCTCGTCGCAAGCGTTCCAGACGATAACGTCGTAGCTGGTTTGGCGAATTTTTTCTTTCGCCGGCTCGATGGACGGGACGAAATCTGCGGACAAATCACTGCCGAATCGGCTTCCGATGAGCCGGCGGATCTCCCCGCCTTTCTCGATTACAAGCACTTTGGCCATGTTACAGCGTCGCTGTTCCTATCGTCTCCCGAAACTTGCTGGCTACTTATATCAAGACAGCGGCCACAGGCACAATGTTGTCCTTGCAGAAACCCGCAAGCGAAAAAATTGAGTATTGACTTGCCGAAGCGAAGTGTTAGCGTTGGGCCGGTAGAGGAAGAATCTCGCCCACGAGCGGTTGTGGAGTGAACAGGGCCATCATTAGTCCGGAACGGAGCTTTTATGGCGGTTCAGTCTGGCACCCCAAGCGCGCCGGTCATCAGCGCGCGATCTTCGGAAGTCACCGACATTTACCAACAGGGCATTGTCGCCGGTGTCATCGGCGCGGCAACGGTGGCCATCTGGTTTTTCATCATCGACATTTTCAGCGGCCGGCCGTTCTACACGCCGAACGTTCTCGGCACGGCGCTTTTCCGCCACGGCAGTGGGCTCAATCAACCGCACGCCTTGGCCATTTCATTAGAGATGGTTCTCGTCTACACATGGGTGCACGGCATGGCTTTCTGCGTCATTGGTGGATTCGCTTCCAAGCTCCTCGCCTTGGCCGAGCGCAACCTCAACCTGGGATTCGGCATCGTGCTCCTATTCGTGATCTTCGAGTTCGGCTTCGTTGGCGCCGCCTTTATCTTTGCCGAGCCGATTCTACAGGTCTTGGCCTGGCCGGCAGTGCTCGTTGGCAATCTGCTGGCGGCAACGGGCATGGCGGGTTATTTTTGGCGCCACCATCCCAACTTGACGATAGAACCGTGATCGCAGAGATCAGCTGGACGTCAAACGACGATTCGGTTAAACGGTGCGTTTGCGCTACAGAGGACTCATAAAAGGGGGTAAACAGCCATGGCAATCATTACGATCTACCAAGGTGCCTCGGGCAGCGGTGAAGAATTAGCCCAGGCGGTGGCTCAGTCTCTCGGTTACTGCTGCATTGGGCGCGAAGTGCTTGTGGAAGCGAGCCTCAGATACGGTATTCCCGAGGCGAAGCTCAACGAGATTGTCGAGAAGGGACCCAATTGGTGGGGGCGCTTTCTGCAAAATCCCCAGCCCTATCGCATCGCGTTACAAGCGGCCTTCTGTCAAATCGCCGCCGGCGACCGCGTGGTCTATCACGGGCATATCGGCCACGAGCTGGTGCCGAAGTTCCAGCATGTTTTGAAGATTTTGCTCACCGCCCCGATGGAAATGCGCACCGCGCAGGTGCGGGCGCGACATCAACTGAACGAACCCGCGGCGCGCCGCTACGTCGAAGAGGTAGACAAGGCGCGCACGCGGAGGCTGATGGCGTTGTTCGGTACCGACTGGCGGGACCCGAGCCGATACGACTTGGTTGTGAATTTGGGACATGTCAGTCTAGAGACCGCCAAGCGCCTGTTGATAGAAACAGTGCGGTCCCCGGATTATCAAACGAGTCCCGCCTCGAAGCAGGCGTTCGAGGACTTCGCTCTCGTCTCGCGGGTGCGCGCGACCCTGGTCCTGTCCAAGGATATGCCGACAACGAGGCTCGACATAAAAGCGAAAGAGGGTGAAATCTCCGTGTCAGGGGCCGTTCCCTATTGGGTCTCGCAAGACCTCGTCATCCGTAAAGTCGCCCAGATACCCGGGGTGAAAAGCGTAGTAGCCGATCTGGTGAACGTTCCGGCGGAGATTGAATTAGGCGGTTAAAACCGGGCGAAGCGGATTCTGGGTCGACGCGTTTGCAAACCGGTAGGCGCTCCGCAGTGATGGAACCTGGACATTCTCCGATTGCCGGCGCCTGAGTTGCCAAAAAACGAAGGGCATCCTTTCCGAAAAGGATGCCCTTCGTTGCGCTTGTGACGCTTGATGTCTTTCTTCCTTATTGAATCCCGCCTATCGGCGAGTTAGCAGCGTCTCCTCTGGATTGCACTCACAATGATCGACAGCGGAGCGTCGTGACATCTACGGCCTCGCTCGGTTGGTCGCCTCAGCGATCCGTTCTGCCTTCAGGCAGTTTAGTTGAGGTCTAGTGCCGACAACTCCTTTGCGTGAGACCATACTTTAGTTCCGAGAATTCACTGCCCGCAGACGGCGGGCCTGCTTCGTCGGGTGGAGCACCGTCGTTCATGCTGAACCCTCCTTTCTCCTGTGGGGGCTCGATGCCTGTGCGATCCATCCGGCCCCCGTCGCCGGGCGGCGATCAATGGATCTATTTGAACTTCTAGACCTCGCTCGAATCGTTGTCAAGAGGGAACGTTGCTCGAGATGGATACGAAGGGGTTCAATGAGAATAGAGCTATGTTCGTCAAGGAAAATTCCTCGGCTTCGCCTGGAAATGAAATTGTCATCCGGAACGAAGCGCGCGAACTTCGCCGAAGTGAACCCGTACGGATGGATATTTCAGCTTGTCGTCAGTTGCGGTGAACGGTAGAATGGTTCTTCCGGGAGAGCACTGTATGCCGCAAAGCATTGTCCAGATTTCCGGTCATATCATCGACTCGCTCATCCTTCCCAAGGTTCTGGACCTGATCATCAAACTCGGCGCCGAGTTCGAAATCCTCGATATCCAAGTCGGCCACCGGCGCGCGGATCGCAGCTATGCGCGGATTCAAGTGGACGCTGCGACACCCGAGCTACTCGAGCGCGTGTTGGCGAAGATCAAAGAACATGGCGCCTTGCCGGTGGAGGCGGAAGAGGAGTCGGTCGAGGTGCAACCGGCGGCGACGGACGGGATCTTTCCCGATCACTTCTATGCGACTACGAACCTGCCCACCTGGGTGCGCGTGAAGGAGCGGTGGATCGAAGTTGAGGGGGCGGAGATGGACTGCGGCATTCGGGTCGATCTGAAAACCGTGCGCGCCGAGTGTGTTCCCATCCATCGCGTGAAGCAGGGCGATTGGGTCGTGGTCGGCCATCGCGGAGTCAAAATTCTGCCAATGGAGCGTCGCGTGCCCAGGGAGGCGTTCGAGTTCATGTCCAGTTCGGTATCCACGGAGCAGCCCAAAGGCTTGTTGATTCGAGAAATCGCGGAGTCGATGAAAAGGACACGAGCCGAAAACGGCCGCATTCTCGTAGTGGCGGGACCCGGCCTCGTTCACACCGGCGCCTCGCGGTATCTCGTCGAAATCATTGAAAACGACTATGTGCAAATTCTCTTCGCCGGAAATGGCTTGGCCGTCCACGATATTGAGACCGCTCTTTACGGCACCTCGTTGGGCGTTTACCTGGAAAAGACCATGCGCGCGAGCGAAGGCCATGAGCACCATCTGTGGGCGATCAACGCGGTGAGAAAAGCCGGCAGCATAAGACAAGCTGTGGAACAGGGATTGATTCGGCGCGGGATCTTTTACAGCTGCGTCAAAAAAGGCGTGGATTTTGTCCTCGCCGGCTCCATCCGCGACGACGGACCGCTGCCGGATGTCATTACCGATACGCTGAAGGCGCAGGATCTGATGCGGGACAAAGTTCGCGACGTCAAGTTTGCCTTGATGATGGCCACGACCCTTCATGCGATCGCCACCGGCAATCTCTTACCTGCCACGGTGAAAACCGTGTGTGTTGATATCAATCCCGCGGTGGTCACAAAGTTGACCGACCGGGGAACCTTTCAAGCGATGGGGTTGGTCACTGACGTGGAGCCTTTTTTACGTGAGCTCAGCCAATATCTGAATCCAACGACTCGGCCGTGAGGCGTAAGGGGTTAGGGGTAAGGCGTGGTGTTCGCTTTACGCCTGACGCTTTACCCCTCACGCCTTACGGTATTCGAACATGCGCCTGCTGATGTGTTCTCCCGACTACTACGGTATCGAATACGAGATCAATCCTTGGATGAATAGGGGCCGCCCGGCCGACGGCCGACTCGCCCGGGAACAGTGGAATCGGTTGCACCGGTTGTTGCGGGAAGAGCTTGCTGCGGAGGTTGAGACCATCGTCCCAGCGCCGGGGTTGCCTGACATGGTTTTTACGGCCAACGCGGGCCTTGCCTGGAACGGGAAGTTTATTGTCAGCAATTTTCGCCATGAGGTCAGACGGGGTGAGGCGCCCCACTATGAGGCCTGGTTCAGCGAGTGCGGTTATGACATCCTGCGGCTGCCGGAGGAATGTTATTTCGAAGGCGAAGGGGATCTGCTCAAGTGCGGCGACACATGGTTTGCCGGGTACCACACCCGTTCCGATATTCGGTCTCATCAAAAGGTCGCTGAAATCATCGAACAAGAGATTCTTTCGCTCGAACTGACTAACGACTGGTTCTATCACCTCGATACCTGCTTCTGTCCGCTTTCTCGTGACCAGGCGCTATTTTATCCGGCAGCTTTCGACTCCTACGCGCGCAAGGTCCTGGAAAATCACATACCCAATCTCATCCCCGTTTTAGGGCAGGAGGCAGCGCGATTTGCGTGCAACGCGGTAGTGGTGGGCAGTAAGATCGCCATCAACGACGGCTGTCTGAAGCTCCGTACGAAGCTGGAGTCGGCCGGCTTCACCCTACTCGAAACACCGCTGGGCGAATTCATCAAAGCCGGGGGCAGCGCCAAATGCCTGGTCTTAAACATAGGCTGACACGGCCGCGACCCGTCGTCTCTTTTCAAGTGGATGAGCCGCGCCGGGCATCATTTAGGCTGCGAACCATGTACGACCTCAATTCATCCAATCCGATTGACAGCGACCAAGCCGCGCGGTCTAATTTGTCAGGGAAATACGGCGCGGGAATGGAGGTTCCTATGCGAAAGCAGCTTCTGGTGGGATCTTTGGTTTTCTTTCTGTTGGTCGGCGGACCGGTCAACGGCACGGAGTTCGGTTCCCCGAAAGCCGCCGTACCCGATGAGCTGGCGGATGCCTGGGAGCGCTTGCATCGAGCGCTCACGGAATGGGGCGGGCGGATGCGAGAGCGCTTCGGCGGGCGCGAATCGCGCGAGGACCGGCCGCTGATCACGCTCATGCTCAACAACAAGGAGCGGCTGGGCTTGTCGGCCGATCAGGTCAAAAAGCTGGAGCAATTCAGAGATAATTTTCAAAAGCAATCGATTCGCCATGATGCCGACCTGCGCATCGTCGAGCTCGATCTCGCGGCATTGTTAGACCATGACCCCGTGGAGCTGAGTAAGGTCGAAGGGAAAGTGCGCGAGGCGGAGAAACTGCGCGCGGAGTTGAGAATAGCGCGCATTCGCGCCATCGAGCAAGCCAAAGGCGTGCTCAACGCCGAGCAGAAAAAGAAGCTACAAGAGCTCGGTCTGGAATCTCGCCCGCCGCGGCCCGCGCGCGAGGGGATCAATCCGCCGGCTAAGGAATGAGAATCACTTTCCCCGTCGTCTTGCGCGCTTCCAATTCGCGCTGCGCTTCGGCGGCGTCCTTCAATGAATAGGCGCGCTCGACTCTGAGCTTCAGCTTTCCCGTCGCCGTCCAATTGAAAAGATCGTCGGCGCGCTCGAGCAGTTCGGCGCGGGTCAGCGTGTAGTGCGCCAGACTAGGTCGGGTGAGAAAAAGCGAGCCTTTGCTCACCAATGTGCCGGCACTGACCGGCGCCACCGGGCCGCTCGATTGACCGAAGAGCACTAAATAACCGCGTGGCCGCAAGCAGTCCAAGCTCTTGTCGAAGGTCGTCGCGCCGACAGAATCGTAAACCACGTCGACGCCTTGGCCGTCGGTCAACCGCTTCACCTCCGTAAGAAAATCAACCTGCGTGTAGAGTATGACTTCGTCGGCGCCCGCTTCCTTGGCGCGCTGCGCTTTCGCTTTGGTCGAGACCGTGCCGATGACGCGGGCGCCGGCGATTTTGGCGGTTTGAATCAATAACAATCCGACTCCGCCCGCGGCGGCGTGGATGAGCGCCGTTTCGCCGCGCTTGAGCGGATAGGTGCTGCGGGTCAAGTAGTGGGCCGTCATCCCTTGGAGCATGAGGCCCGCCGCAGTCTTGGCATCGACGTTCGAAGGCAGTGGCGCGAGCTTGGCTGCGGGCACGACGGCGTACTCCGCGTAGGAGCCGGGAACCATCGCATAGGCGACCCGGTCGCCTTGCTTTACTTCGCCAACGCCGTCGCCTACCGCGTCGACGATGCCCGCCGCTTCCATGCCCAAGGTGAAGGGCGTTGGCAACGAATAGAGTCCGGTACGTTGGTAAACGTCGATAAAGTTAAGGCCGATCGCTTCGATCTTAACCCGTGCTTCCCCCGCCTTGGGTTCTGGCACGGGGATCTCCTCGTATGCTAGGACTTCGGGACCGCCGCATTGGTGGACGCGTACCGCTTTCATGTATTACCTCCCGTGGGTTCAGGCTACAAAGTGTTTGTTCAAATCGTTCAAGCCGTTCCAATCGTTCAAGTCGTTTAAGATTTAAGCCTCAATCCAAATAATCGCGAGACCCGAGACGCAAAACGATTACCTTTGCTGCCACGGCATGACGACGACGTCGGTCGGCTGCGGCAGTTCAGGCTTGGAAATCTTGAGCGCGGGGGAATTCAGCATTTTAACCCGCGGCGTGCCTTGAATATATTCCTGCACCGCCTGTTCCCACCAGAAGTGCATGGGAATCGCAATTTTCGGTTTTACCTGCTTGGTGACTTCCCGCGCTTCGCTCGCGGTCACGGTGTAATAGCCGCCGGCGATGGGTACGAGCAGGATATCGATCTTGCCGAGCATTTGGAGCTGCTGGGGCGTCAGCAAGTGGCCTAGGTCCCCCAGGTGGGCAATGCAAATATCGTCGACGCGAAAGACGAAGATCGCATTCTTGCCGCGTTGCATGCCCTGGCTCTTGTCGTGAAACGCCGGCACGACGTAAACCGACACGTCGTGGATGGTCGTTGAGACCTTTTGCCAATTTTCTCCCGCCGGAGTGAGGCCATGCAGGATCACCGGCGTTCCCGGCGCCATGTGGACGCTGCTGTGCGGGCCATGCTGGTGGCTGGTGGTGACGATATGCTGCGGCAGTGTAGGACGTGGCAGATCGAACGCGCCGTGCGGATCGGTGAGGATTCTGGTTCCCTTCGAAGAGGTAATTTGAAAAGTCGCGTGGCCCAGCCACTCGACCAGGACCGGCGCCGCAGAGCTCGCCGCCACCCGCATGAAGCGGCCTTGCACGACTTCGAGCTCGTGGCAAAAAGCGAGAACGCGAGCCGGCATTGCGAGTAGGAGAATCGACAGCGCCCAATTCGCTGCGCGCCATTTCCTGTTCGTCATTGGATTCGCGCGTCCTTGGCAGTAGGGGCAATCCTGCGTGATTGCCCTTTCGGAGGGCAGACACATAGGTCTGCCCCTACAATTATATCAATCCCCATTTCCTTCTCATCCACCACTCGACGCTGAGCAGCGCCAGGAGGAGCGAAAACGGCCAGAGCGTGCTCCACAGTCGGGTTTGGCGCTGCTCGGTGATCTGCGCCGGCGCATGGCTCTCGATCCTGGCGGCGATCTTCTCAAGACTCTTTTCGTTCCAGTCGCTGAGCGAGAAAAACTCGCCCTGGCTCGTCGCCGCCAGTTGTTTCAAAAGATCCGCGCGCGGGAGTCCGTCATCGGTTTCTCCATAGCCGTAGGCCACCGAGAAACTGGTCCGATCCTTTCCCAGCGGTTTGCCGGCCAGGCTCGCCTCCGCTTCCACGCGGTAGGTGCCTTCCCGGGCCGGCGTGTACTCGCCGGTGTATTCCCCTCCTTCGGTGTCGGCGCTCACGGAAACCAGGCTCGGCTCGCCTTCGGGACCGATGACGCGGAGTTGCACGGAGGCCTGGCTCGTCGGCAGAAAATCGTCCTTCAGCACGCGTAGCTTGATGGCGATCTTTTCGCCGGGGCGCGCGTTGGCGATGGCGCGCAACTGCACCTGCTCGAAGGAAGGCTCCTGGGCAAGCCAGCGCACCATCTGACGGATAAGCTTAAGATGGTTATGCGGCGATTCGCGGTTGCCGGCGGCGATAAAATTCCAGCGCCAGGCGTCGTCGCTCATGAACGCCAGGGTGCGCCCCTTGCCGAAGCGGCCGATGGCGAGCAACGGCGCGCCCGCCGCGGCGCCGTCGGCCGTCAATAGCACTTCGCCGCGCGCGCCGCGGACCCGGTTGAGACCGTTCAACGTCGGCATCTTGGTCCACGCCTCCTCGTTGATGCGCGGGTCGGGCAGCAAACGGGTAATCGGATGAGCCTTGCCGGAAGCCGTCAACACCGGCCGTATGTTACCGCTCGACTGATAGCCGCCCTTGCCGTCCAACTCGACCGGCAGGACCTCTTTGAGCGCGCTTTCGCCGTAGCCGCCGCTGTCGAAGGAGCGCACGCCGCCGAACATGGCAAGACCGCCGCCGTCGCGAACGAAGTCGCGGACTCTGTCTAAGTAGACCGGGTTAAAATAGGCACGGTGGGAAAAGTCATCGAGGAAAACTAGATCGAAGTTCTTAAGCTCCTCCAAAAAAATATCGTCGATGGGAAAGGGGATCAGGCTCAACTGATTGTCCGGCACGTCGACGCTGTCGGTGGGCGTGCGCAAGAACACAAAAGAAACCAATTCGATCAAAGGGTCCTGTTTCATCGCCATGCGCAAAAAACGATAATTCCAGGCCGGCGAGCCGGAAAGGGTAAGGATCCGAATTTTGTCCCGCTGCACGTCGACTTTAAATTCCTTTTGATTGTTCCGCGTGATCTGCTCGCCCGCTTGGGGCGGGATGGCGAGCGAAAAACTGTGGGTGCCGATCTCCTTGGGGGTAAAGCTGAGCGCGATTTTTTGCTCGAAGGGGTCGGCGTCGATGCTTACAGACCGGGTGGTGATGAGATTCTTGCCACGATTGAAGTACAGCGGCACGGTTTTGCCTTTGAGGCCGGCGGCATGAACCGTCAGATCGAGCTTGAACTCGCGGCCGCGAAACGCGAACTGCGGCGCCCGGACCTCGGCGATGCGCACGTCGGTGAAGCCCTCGGCTTCCCCGGCGCCGACGGCGAATACAGGGACCGGAAGCGACGGCGCGCCCTCGAGGGTTTTCCTATCGCCGTTGGCGATGCCGTCGCTGAAAAGCAGAATGGCGGACTGCGCGCCGGCGTCCTTGGCGACGCTTTGGACCAGCTCCAAGAGCCGCGTTCCTTGAGCTTGCGCTTTGAGCTGGGGGACGGAAGTGGCGTCGATGGGCTCGAGGTCGGTGCCGAAGCGGAAGAGGCGCAGGTCGTAATCGCGGCTGAGCCGTTGAATCAGCGGCTCCTTGCCGCCGGTGAGCTTTTCCCGCACGGCATCGAGGCGGCTTTTTCCCGCGCTGCTGCCGGCAGCCGCTTTTGCGCTGGCGGGGAACGCCATACTCTCGGAGCTATCGATCAGCACCGTCAGCGGCCGGCGCAGTTTGCCGGCGCGTTTATCGATCAACGACGGGCCGAGGAGAAAAAAGATCAACACGCCGTAAACTACGGCGCGAAGTAAGACCAGGAACCAGCTCTGTGCCAGGGACAGCCGCTGCTTCAGACTCAAGAATTGTTGCAGCAGCAGGGCGATGGTCGCCAGCGCGACGAGAGCGATGAGCCACCCGGGCAGGCTGCTTATGAAATAGAGTTCTTTCATGGGTTACCGTGTCAGACGCCTGCGGATGAACGGAACGTGAATCAGGTCTTCCTTATAATTTTCCGTCATCGCATAGAGAATCAGATTGATGCCGAGATGAAAGGCATCGCGTCGCTGGGGCTCGCCGCCGGGCGTGCAAGCGCTGATCCAGTTGCCCAGTCGATCGCGCTCCCAGGCGCCGCCGAGATCGTTCTGGCAATAAATCACCGGCGTAGCGTTGCCAAGCGTAATGGCTTCTAGATTGGGGTTGGCGATGCGCACGCCGCCGATGCGTCGCAGGAGGTAATAGCTTTTGAGGGCGGCATGGCTCGCCGGCAGCCGTTTGAACTCGTTGCCGGGAAAGACCTTCTGCATTTCGCGGCGCATCGCTTTGTCGAATCCGTAGCCTTGCTGGCCGAGCGCGTCATCTATGAGGAGAAAGCCGCCGAAGGAGAGGAAGCGGCGCAGGGTTTCGATCTCTTCCTGGGTGAACGGGTCGAACTCATATTTGCCCGCGATGTAAAGAAACGGATAGTTGAACAGATCGCGGTCCGTTAGCGTCGCTTCATGTCTCGCGGTCGCCGGTTCGATGCTGGTACGCAGCATCAGTTCTTCCATCAGCGGCGTGACCGACAACGGGTGCGGATTCCAATCCCCGCCGCGGTACTTGATCTGGGCGAAGACGAACTGGATATGGCGTTTCTCGCTGAACTGTGCCGCTGCGGCGCGCCTGGGCAGTAGACCCGCGGCCAGCAGACTTTGAGAAAGCACGCGGATGAAATTTCGTCGGTTCATGTAGTTCAACTGAGCTCAGGGTTCGGATTCGGATGATTTAACCGCAAAGAACGCAAAGGACACAAAAAAAGAGATCGCATTTTTTGGGCGTATAGCGATACGCCCATTCTACTTTGCGAACTTTGCACTGCTATCTGCGATAATTTGCGCGGCGTGCGCAAATGTTTCTCGGGTTCGGACATGCCTCCCGCAAAGGCGCAAAGACGCTAAGTGACAGGCCCAATGCCTGTCATCCCGAGCGAATGCGAGGGATCTAGGAAAGATTTCTCTCTTCGTTCGAAATGACAATTCCTTTTTTTCCTTTGCGCCTTGGCGCCTTTGCGGGAGATATTCCGGCTCCTTTTTTTGCGTCCTATGCGTTCTTTGCGGCCATTCTTCTTTTCGGTTGCGGCTCTGCCGCGCTAGGTTCTTTGCGGTCAAAAAGTATTTTCTTTATAACCGCTGTGCCAGCCAACCCTCCAGAAGTAAGGTTACAATGAGCAGTGCCAGCAAGGGAAGCGCGAGATCCATGCGCTTGCCGCCCTGCTGCAAAGCTTCGATGGGGATCACCTCGACCGGGATCGGTTTGAGTTTGGCCGCCAGCTCGCGCGCGCTGATCTCATCGAGGCGCGATTCGAGAAAGGGCGGGTTGACCGCGTAAGTTTGCGCCACGCCGGTTTCTTTGTCCGCCCCTGCGGGCAGCGCCAGGCGGTAAATTCCGGCGCGGTCGTTATCCTGAAACTGCGCCGCGGCGCGCTCTTTCTCGCCGGAGAGGAATACTTCCGCATCTTGCTTGTTTGGCTTGATGACCCGCAAGCTCTTGCCGACGTAAGCGGGCGGCAGGAAAATTTCTTTGACGGCGCCGACCGGAATACCGGCGTCCAAAAAGCCTCGCTTTCCTCCCGCAAGGTAGCCTGTGAGCGCCTGGACGAACGGCAGGTAAGCGGTCTTCACCGGCAAGTCGGTCCAATCTCGGTCCGCCGAGGTCGCCATGAACAGCACCCGCCCGGCGCCCACCTTGCGTTCCATGAGCAAGGGATCACCGTTCGCCAATGCGACCAGGATCGTTCCGCCCGCGTTCGCGCTACGCACATAGCCCCAGACCTGCGCGGATTTCATCGACGCCGACAAAATCGCATCGGAAAAACCTTGCAGCGCGGGATGGGTGATATCGATCTTCTCGATCTTTTCGCCGCTGCGTTCGGCGCCGAGTTTTCTTTCGCGCAGCTCCGCCGGCAAAAGCGGCGGCGAGCTATGCGCCAGCCGGTTGTAACTTTCGGCCTGGACGCGGTCTCCGGTGAAGACCAGCAGGCCGCCGCCCTGTTGCACAAAGCTCTGTAGCTTGGCGAGCCACGCGTCGGGAAGCGACGCGACATTACATAGGATGACCGCCTGGTAAGAATCGAGCGACGCGGTGGCCAGGCCGTCCGCAAGAATCACCGTTGGCAAAAAAAGCGAAGAATCCTTCTCACCCGCGGGGTTGAGCGCCCGGCTGAGAAAAAAAGTTTCACTCTGCGCCAGCGCCGTCTGCGGATCGCCGTCGACCACGAGAATCTTGAGCTTGTCCTGGGCATCCAATGCAAAATGAGCCACCGAATTTCCCGCCAGCCCTTCTTTTTTGAGCGTCACCTGGCCGAAATGGGCGCCCGCCGCAGCGAGCCGGGTTTGAAAGCTCACGGTCGATTCGCCTCTGGGCGGCACCGTCGTCAATTTTTGCTCTTTGTTCTGGCCGTCGATGCTCAACTGCACCAGTAGCTCCTTGACTTCCCCGTCGCCGAAATTGGCGACGGTGGCTTCGATCTGCAACGGCAGGTTGGCGCCGACGGATTGGCCGACCAGGCGGATATCTTTGACGGTGGCGTTGAGCGACGGCTGTTTGCTGACGACGCGCAGGGTCTTCAGAGGAATCGAGGGATCGACCTGTTTCAAGGTGGAGAGCGAAAACTGGTCCCAGCCGGTCAGGCCCATGTCGGTGATCACGCGAATTTCCTTTTGGGCGGCCGGCTCGCTCAGCAGTTCGTACGCTTTTCCCAGGGCGGCGGTGAAATTCGCCGTGCCGTCGGCGATCTCGATGGCCTCCAGCTCCTTAAGCAGGATTTCCTTCTGGCCTTTGAGACGAAACGGCTCCTTGCCGGAAAGATGGGTCGGGATCAATGCAGCGCGGTCGCCGTCGTTTAACCCCGAGATCAGCAGGCGCGCCGCCTCCTTGGCTTGCTTGAAGCCGTCGCCGTCGCCGCTCCAGGTCATGCTCAGCGAATTATCCAGCAACACAACGAGATCGACCGGGCCGCCACCGGCGAATAGCCCCGCGCCGGTTTGGAAAATCGGATTGGCGAGGAGGCACGCGAGAAAAACCACCGCCAAAGTCCGCAGCGCCAGGAGCAGCCAGTGGCGCAGGCGGTAGCTCCGCGAGATGCGCTTCTGCGAGAGCAGAATGAAGCGCACGGCGGGAAAGCGGATGCGCTTCAGTTTGCGCCGGTTTAACAAATGGATGAGGATCGGCAGGGACGCGGCGACAAGACCGTAGAGAAAAAGCGGATAGAGAAACGAGACCGACATGGCTCAGCCTCTCCAGCTCAGGTAACTCGCCAGAGCCTGATCCAACGACGTGGACGTTGAGATCAATTGATAGTCGATGGCGCTGTCGTGGCACTGCTTGCGCATTGTGGCGACGAATTCCGCGACGACGTCGCGGTAGGTTTTCCGGATCGCCTTGGGATCGGCGACGACGCGCAAATTCGCCTCTTCCAGATCTTCGAACAGAATATTGCCGTCGAAGGGCAGTTCCAGCTCCGCCGGGTCCAGGAGATGAAAAACGATCACGTCATTGCCCTTGAAGCGAAACAGGCGCAGTCCCTTGAGGATCGCCTCGGGCTCGTCCAAAAGATCCGAGACCAAAATGATCAGACCGCGCCGCCTGATCTGGCCGGCGATTTCCTCGAGAATCTTGCCGACGTTGGTTTCGCCGGCGGGGCCGCGGCTCTCGAGCGGGTGGAGGATCTGCGCCAGATAGTCGCGCTTGGCCTTGGGCGGGACGAATGCCTCCACGCGGTTGGAGAACGTCACCACGCCGGCGGCATCCTGCTGCTTGAGAATCAAATAGGCGAGGGATGCGACCAGCGTGCAGGCGTAGTCGAATTTGGTCACGCCGTCGGAGGCGTAGTCCATCGACGCGCTCGCGTCGAGCAAAAGGTAAGCGCGCAGGTTGGTCTCGTCTTCGTATTCCTTGATGAAATAACGGTCGAACTTTCCCAGTGCCTTCCAGTCGATGCGCCGGATCTCGTCGCCCGGCGAGTACTCGCGGTGCTCCTCGAACTCCACGCTGAATCCCTTAGCGCGGCTGCGGTGAATACCGGACATGATGCCTTCCACCACCCAACGCGCGCGCAGGTAGAGATTGGAAATGCCGGCAAGCACTTTCGGATCGAAATAATTCTTATCGCCGTTGGCCATGAGCTTGCTCGGTTCCGAGTCTCGGGTTTCACTTATCGGGTTCAAATCGAAATTGAGTACGCGAATGAAAGATTATTACAATGGGAGGAATCCGCAAGCGGCTGGCTCAATTTCTACCACCACCGTCTGAGATAATTTAGCCAGCCGCGCCAGCCGGTGGTGTGCCCCTGATAGGTAGGATTTTGTGCGCAGCGGTCGAGATAGTCGATGATTTTCTCGTCGGCGTTCAACTCTACGAGCACTCGACGCTGAAAGGCGAGGCATTGCTTCTCGGCTTCCGTGCCCGTCCATGCGTCGCTGTCAGGTTCTTTCCTGCGGTTGCCGCCTTTAGCGTCGCAGTACAGCTTGGCGTGATAGGCGTCGTGAGCGATGGCGCCGGCGTACCAAACAACGGAATGGCGCCAGGTCGCTTTGCCAACGGTAAAAGTGGGTTTCTCCGCCCAGGCTTTCATCCCGCTGCGCCGCCCCTGGCGGATAACGGCAATGTGATCCCGCGCCGTTCCGAACAATGGGCTCAGTCTGAGAAGCTCCAGAGCCTCCCGCGTGCGCGCGCGAAACGCGGCTCTTCCCCAAATTTCGATCCTATCGACGATTTCAGACTGCCGGCGACCGAAGATTTCCATGAAGGCTCTACCGAGGCTGTAGTCGAACGGAAGTTGCAAGAGATTTTTGAACAGAGACTTAGCCGCCAAACGTCATGCGGGGCTGCGCCAACGCCGACTCCAATGAGATTAGGTTGAGGACGCCTAACGCCCCTCCAGACTGACCGATGATTCGGCGATGCAATTCTAGAAGTTCGCTCAAGCTTAGATAGCGCACTATGCGAGACGCCGATAAGGTTCGGCGTTCTTGTGGAGGATGTAGTCAGCGGCCTTTTGGAACGAGTCGTCGGGCCGTGTCAGTAGCTCCTCGATGCTGAAGCGAGCCAAGTCTTCCTGCCGTATGTTGAAGCGGTTGGCAATTTCCCGCAACTTGGCGAGGCGGTCGTCGGAGAGCGTGATAGTAAGCGTGCTCATAAAATCACCTCTTATCCTGAGATTACCATCAGGCTCGGGAAAACACCAATAACTCACGATCTCCGGTGCGAAGGCACGACCACCAGGCTAATGTTCGCGTTGAGCTACGCGCCGCCACGGACGCAAGCTAAACACGCACCGCTAATCGGCGCGCCCGTTCTCAAACTGGGGCGTAGCCGGGGTGCCAGCGCCTCCCGCGTGCGCGCGCGAAACACGGCTCTTCCCCGAACCTCGACGCCATCGATGAGTTCAGACTGCCAGCGGCGAATGATTCCCATGAAGGCGGCACCAAGAGTATGACCTAAAGATAGCCCTGAGAAATCTTTGAACAGGGACACCGGCGCAGTCAAGCAGGATTCCTACGACGCGGATGGAAGTTGAGAAAAGAAACTCCTCGCCCTGAGCCTTGAAACTCTCAGTCACGCCGGTGTCTGCCTACGCCAAATGAGTGCGGTACGTCCACGCCAAGGTGGTTAACGCGAACGCTGAGCAGCCGAGGCCCGCGAGCGTTGTGAGCGGGTCGGAAGATTTGTCTCAAGCCGTTCGTTAGTCATCGTCACTCCCATCGTCGGAAGTATCAAAGAGGTGTTTGAAGAACCTCTCCGGGGAATTGAGGAAATCCCGGGTGACTCGGTAGTGCTCGGTTTCGCTGTAAGCGACCTCCCGTATGGTATTTCCGTCTAAGCTGAAGAGGACTGCGCCTGGGTAGCTAAGGATGATCGGCGAGTGGGTGGAGATAAGAAATTGAGCGTGGCCGGGCCTCTCTAGATCATGGATGATTTTGAGAAAGGAGAGTTGCCTTTGGGGTGAGAGCGCAGCTTCCGGCTCATCGAGGATGTACATGCCCTGCTCGAAACGATTCAGGAAGAGCGACAGGAAGGACTCGCCGTGGGATTGCTCGTGGAGCGATTTGCCGCCATACGCGCGCAGGTTCGAAACCTGCTCGATATAGGTGGCGAAGTTATAGAAACTCTCGGCGCGTAGGAAGAAACCTTCTGTCACCTTTGGCATCCACGAGAGCCGAAGGGCCTTTGCCAGGTCGGAGCGGTCCCCGAAGGTCGCAAAGTGATGATCACGGTTCCCGCCCTCGGCATTGAATCCACAGCACTCGGCGATTGCTTCAAGAAGTGTTGACTTCCCGCTCCCGTTTTCGCCGACGAAAAAGGTGACGTTGCTGCGGAATCCGAGGTCGATGCCACGAGAGAAGGCCCTGACGTTGAAGGGGTATCGGGACGGATCCATTTTTTCACGTAGACCCGTGACATGTCGGAGGAAAGGCCCCGATGAATTCGACAAACTAGAGCGTGCCCTTCGCTTCAGCCTCATAACCAACTATAATTCCAGATTGCTCACCTGACAATGCCTGACGAGGCAGTAGAAAAAGTCCCAACGAACTAGAAAAAGCGGGAATCGGGGTCGCAGTACTTTTTGCCTTTCCTCAACGGAACACCAGCCTCGTCTCACGGGAGGGAAAATATTTGGAATGAAACTGTTCTCTGAACCCGTTTTTTTCAAGACCGGTGGGATGAGTGCTGGATGCCGAAAAAACTCCATGCTTCGACATGCGCGCTCAACGGCGCCCGCGGCTACCTGAGCCGGCACGCTTTGACCCAGCGCGGCCGTGGTTAGACCCCTTAGGGTCAGGCGCTTCAAGATCCTCGAACCGAATTCCGTGTCCAGCACGTAGACTCGCGCGGGCGGCCTCAATACGACGGATGGATCTTGGGTCATGCGCCAGCCGGTAGTCAAACCAATCGTCTTCAGACGCAAAGCCAATCAAGATACCAGCGGCCTTACCATGTCGGGTAATGATCACCTCTTCCTCCGCGGCGATACGCAGGTATCTTGACAGATCGTCTTTCACCTCTGACAACGCAACTGATTTCATGATTTCTCACCTTCCTTGTCGGGCTGACTTTGTTCGGCCAACTCGTTTTCTGGCGCCAGCTTGCTTTCCTTATTCTGGCCCTTCCACCTCTGTGTTCTCCGGCAAAACCTCACACAGCTACGGGAGTCAAGTTGAACACTCTGGATAAACGCATCGCGGACTTGAGATCTCCACGACGCAGCGCATCACGGACATCGTCCAACTTGTAGGCATCCTCCAGCGACAAGTATGGCGACCACCCCTCCTCTGTTTCAGTGAGTTCGACCTCAACCTGGGCTACATATTGCCCCTCATGAACGAGTTTGACGTGCCGCCTCTTTTTCATGTTTTCCTCCTCATGAAATCTTCAGACCACAAATCGGGATTCGGTCTGTCGAAGGTCGCACCCTTACACGAAGTTTAACTTGTGTGCTATCAGCCCGGCAAGCGCAATGGGGGGCGAGCCTCCCGGCGTGTTTCAGACGATTAATAATCGCCGTAACCTGCGCCGCCCCTGGTGGATAACGGCGATTTGATCCCGCACCGTTCCGAAAATCGGGCTCAGCCGCAGAAGCTCCAGCGCCTCCCGCGTCCGCGCGCGAAACGCGGCTTTTCCCCGAATTCCGACGCCATCGACGATCTCAGACTGCCGGCGACCGAACATTTCCATGAGGGTGGTATCGAGACTGTGGTCGAAAGGAAGTTGTAAGAGATATTTGAACAGGGACCCCGGCGCAGTCAAGCACGATTCCTACGATGCAGAAGGAAGTTGAGAAAAGAAACTCCTCGCCTTGAGCCTCTCAGTCACGCCGGCGCTCACTTACGCCAACTGAGTGCAATACGTCCACGCCAAGGTGGTTAACCGTTTCGGCTGCGCGGTTATGTTTTTGTGATGCTCGCTCAAGCCGCTTGTTATCCAAGTTCCTCATCTGAACGTCTCATATTTGACGTCGGTATCTTTGAGGTGCCGCTCCGCCTTAAAGACACGAGCTGTCACGTGGTGCTGAAGGAGTAGATCTTTCGGACCCGCCCATTGGAAACGCAACTCGGGCCCACCTCCAGCACCCGACGGAGCAATGCCGTGATCCGTGTCAGCTATGAATACGTTGCCGATTTCGTCCGCTAACTTAACATCCGGCGAAAGTAGAGAAGCCTGCGTACTAAAGCTTGTCGTCGCGCCACAACTTCTCTGAAATACGACGAGTTTCTTCGTCCGATCAGGCGAAATAGACTCAGCCAAAATTTCGTTACCGCACATATTTTCGAAAGCTCGGTTCAGGATCATCATATATCCACCGACGAGCACGATCGCGGCCGCAACCACGGCTGTAATGGTGATTCTCGTTGACGGTTTCATCAGTCGGAATAATTTGTGAGTATACTAACCAGTAGATTACGGTAATTGGAAGTCAGCCTGTTGTGAAATTTACTTGTCGTAACCTTGACTTGTCAAACACGATGCTTCGAATCCACAGCAATACACTGGTCGGCGTATGACCAAATACCAGCGACGGATTGGGTCTGGTTAACCCGTTTGCCGGACTTCGGATTCCGTTCCTATGCCAGTACGGCATGAGCATGAAAACTCGCCTGACCGCTCTTAAACCTCCAGCGCTTCGCGCGCTATGTGGCGGAAGACCGGCCGCTTGCGCGCCGACTGGCACTCTTCGGGTGACTGCACTTCTTAGCGGTCCGCGCTAGCCGGTCTTTGTTTGCGATAACGCTCTGACGACAACCGGTCCGCCCGGCTGGACCCGAACAATGAGCTCGTAACCTTCAAGCAGAGACATCCCAACTAAAGGGGCGGTTTCGGCGGCGTCCACGGGAATTCGTCGAGCGGCCCCGTCCCAATCTATTGTGGCTTCGTAGATGTCAAAGACGCTCTCTCTGCCGTCAGCCAAAAGTGCACGGCCACGCCGGTGCCAAACCAAACCCAGTCGAGTGATCAGAGAAGATGGAAGGCTGAGCCAACCGTCAAAGCCTGTTTCGATGATCGCTTCGATCTCTTGCTCTTGTCCGACAGAGCCGCGCACCAGAAGGTGGATGACAGGTTGGCGGTCGTCCGTGACAACGCCGGTGATCATGCTGCGGGTGATCGTGGATAGGAGCCAAAATGACGAGCGTAACGGGAGCCAATTCGCCTCAACCATATCTGGGCGTTGGGAACGCGGGTGACAAGCCGGTCCGAGGCCGTCAGTTCATTCCCGTCGACCTCGTAGGCTCCCGTTTCGATATCTATGGCAACAAACTTGCCCTCGTTCCCCTTCTCCAGAAGAGGACGAAGCTCGTCCTCGTAAATTGCATCGCCGCGGCGAGCAAATTCTTCTTTGTTATAACGAGGCTGGTTATTCATTGCGACACCAAGTTTTCATCGGCTCTCCTCGTTCAATATATACCCTCCGTTCCAACCTTGCCAAACGTCTCTACCTCATCTCCTTCCCATCCATCGGCGGTTTCACTTCAGCAAGCAGGCGGCTGATGACGTCGACGGAGGAGAGGCCTTCGCCTTGGGCTTTGAAGTTGGGCACGATGCGGTGGCGCAGGACGGAAGGGGCGAGGGCCTGAATGTCTTCTATGGAAACCGCGTAGCGGCCCTGGAGGATCGTGCGCGCCTTGGCGCCGAGGATCAGATACTGGGAGGCGCGCGGGCCGGCGCCCCACTCGACGTAGTCTTTGACGAACTGCGGCGCGTCGGCGCTCTGCGGCCGCGAGCGCTGCGATAACGCCACCGCGTACGATACGACGAATGGCGAAACCGGCACCCGCCGCACGAGCTGCTGATAGCGCATAATTGCCGAGTGCTCCATGACCTTGCGCGGCGACGGCTTACCGGTGGAGGTCGTCTGCATGACGATCTGCACCTCGTCGTCGAAGTTGGGATAGCGGATTTCAATATTCAGCATGAAACGGTCGAGCTGCGCCTCCGGTAGCGGATAGGTGCCTTCCTGTTCGATGGGGTTTTGCGTCGCCAGAACGAAGAAGGGCAGATCAAGCGGGTAAGTCGTACCGCTGGCGGTGACCTGGTATTCTTGCATCGATTGCAAGAGCGCTGCCTGGGTCTTAGGAGGCGTGCGGTTGATTTCGTCCGCCAGAAGAATGTTGGTGAAGATCGGCCCTTTGAGAAATTGAAATTGCCGTTTTCCCGTGGCCGGGTCTTCCTGGAGAATATCCGTGCCGGTGATGTCTGAGGGCATCAGATCCGGCGTGAACTGAATGCGGTTGAATTCCAGATCGAGAATCTCCGCCAGCGTGTGGATCAGTAGCGTTTTCGCCAGGCCCGGCACGCCGACGAGCAGACAGTGGCCTTTGGCGAACATCGCGATCAGGACTTCTTCGATGACCTCGTCCTGGCCGACGATGACCTTGCGAATCTCGCCGATCATGGCGTCGCGCTTATCGGCGAATTCCTCGATCTCGGCGATCTCGTGTCGTTGAATCTCAGTTGACTCCATGAAACTTCCTTTTCAATGCTTGCCCATGAGCTTGTCGAGGTTCGCCTTCGCCTGCTTGGCTTTGTTGGCTTCCCCCAGGGCCGCGTAGACTTCCGTGAGCAAGCGGTAAATCTGCGGGTTGGACGGGTTGATCTGGATCGCTTCCTCGAGCATCGACCTGCTCTCCGCGTATTTCTTCGACGCATGATGCAACCGGCCAAGCTGAACATAGGTGCCGGCGTTATCCGGATCGACCTCCAGGGCTTTTTTAAGCGCCGCGAGCGCTTCCTCGGAGCGGCTGAGCCGCAGCAAGACCCGGCCGAGCTTGTTGAGAATAATAGGGGAGTGGGGGCTTGCCTGCAAGGCGCGCTGGTATTCGCTCGCGGCGGCCAGCGCGCGTCCCTTTTCTAGCAGCCGGTCTCCCAGATGCGTGCGGTTGCGCGCCACGGCGGACTGGATTTCCTTGAGCTCGACGACTTCCTCGTCTTCTTTCTGGTCTTTTTTTACTTTGAATTTGCGCACGTGGCTGCCTTCGATCTCCCTGAGCCCTTTGCCCTTGAGAAAACTTTTCCATGCCGTTTCGAACGCGCTGAAAGACAGGCCGAAAATTTTCTCGATGGCCTCCGGCGTCGGCTGCTCGACCAGCGCCGCCAATAATTCGCGCACGCCGGCGCCGCCCTTGCTCCGATTGATAAAATCGACGGCGGAAGCGGCCTCGGCGTAGGCGAGCTGCACCTGCTCCGGCGTCTCCAGGTAAATCAGCGACGGCTCCATTTTTTTAAAACCGATAAATTGGTTCTTTTCCAGCGCCCGGACGAGCAGGGTCTGATTCGCCGGTGTCAGATAATCCTCGGCGGCGTCCCCGACCGGCGCAGGCTTGCGCCAGCGGGTTTCGTAGAAACGCGCCATGCCCTCGTGCAGCCAAATCGGCGCCCGGTTATTGCTCCGGGCGACGATCGCGTAATGAAGGTACTCGTGGCTGAGCGAATCCGCCCAACGATAGCCGAAGCTCAGCGCGCGCGGCGAGATGATCATCAGCTTGTTGAACTTGCAGATGCCCACGGCGCCGGTTTCCTCGATGTCGCGCTGCGACAGCGTCGAGATGGCATGAAAAGCGCCGGCATCCGGCGCGATCTCGATGCGGACTTTTTCTTTGGGATAATAACCAAGCTCCGCGCCGATCGCTTCATAGCTTTTTTCCAGCGTCTCCAGAGCGTAGGAAGCGAGAATGCCGTCCCGCTTGTCGTCCAGGAAGACGACGAAGTGGGCGCTCTCGTAGCGCTTGAGCGTCTTGACGACGTCGAGGGTGAACTGGGTGCGCAGCTTCCAACCCTGGCGCAGCTTGTCGGTGGAGTCGATGGCGAGGGCGCGGTCGATGGTCGCAAGCGCCTCTGCGTAGCGTCCCTGATAGAACTTCGTCCGGGCGTCGAGGTCCAGAGCGACCGGTGACTTGGGATTTTCCCGCAGCAAGTTTGCGGCCAGCTCTTCCGCTTGAGCGGTGCGCCAGGCGTCTAACAGCTCCTCGCCTTGCTTGAGTTTCGGATCGATCTCGGCGGCGAAAAGCAGCGTCGCCAGAGCAAGGAAGATACTCAAAGCAAGTGAAATTTTGAATGACTTCGTTGGTCTCTTGATCATTGGCGTCTCGACCATCGAGAGCCGAGCCCTGCCGAGCGCGGTCAATAGACCTGTGCCTCGTAGGCCGCCACCCCATCCTCTCCTGGGGTGGTTAACCTCGATGGCAGGGCCAAAAGGCAACCTTTAGGTTCGCGTGCCCGCGCTCTCCAGGACTCGACTCTCGATTGCCTCATGACGACTGACTCATGAACTCCTCAGTAAAATTTTATGGGTCAAGGCGTATTTACTCGGAGAGGTTTTTGAAATAGCGCTCGATCTGCTCTTTCATCTGCGGCGGAACGCCCTGCTTGAGGGACTCGAGGATCTCTTCGCGGAAGTTGCGTGGCGCCTTGTAATCTTCTTTGCCGGGAAGGCGGAATTTTTCGGTGTCCAATCCGGTAAAGCCGCCGTCGACGTCGAACTCGGGGAACTGCGGCATACCGGGCAGCGGCACGAGCATGCCGCCGGGGAGAAAGCGGCCCTGGCGGAAGAGCCGGGTAATGGGCATGTTACCGAGTTGCCCGCGCTGCGCCATCTGCTGCATGGCGGACTGCATCTGCTGCTGCGATTGTGCCAGGCGCTCCAACGCGCTCCGTTCCGGCGGCACGGCGCCGGTGGAATCGAGCTGCCCCAATCGGTCCTTGGCCGTGCCCATTGCGGTGCCGGCCTCGCCGATGTTCTGGACGATCTTCGGATCGAGCGAAGGAAAGAGCTGGAAGAGCGATTCGAGCTTTTCGTGCAGCTCGTTGGTTCGTCCTTTCAAGGCGTCCTGGCGCTGCGCCAGATCGCGCAGCCGTTTCTTGTCGGCATCCGTCAGCGCCCGCGCCGGTTCTCCCAAGAGGGAGTCCAGTTCGGATTTGATATCCTTCAAGCTGTTTTCAGCGCGTTGCGCCTTCGCTTCTTGCGCCGCCGTAGGCTTCTTGTTGAGTTCCTTGCGCGCCCGCCCGTCGCCCTCGCCGTAGCCGGGGAAGTCCTTGTTCAACAGCTTGGAGATCAAATTCTTGAGCAGCGCGTTCATGGTGGCGTCGTCGAGGTTGGTGAGCAGGCTCGGATCGTCCGGCCCTTCGCGGTCGGGAAATAGCTCGGTCAACTGGCCGAGTTCCTTGATCGCCTTTTCCAGGAAGCGGTCGAGCTTATCCTTCAAAGCTTTGTCGCGGTCGCTGAGCGCGGAATTGTTGACGCCCTCGGTTCCCAAAAGAATTTCCTGCTGCTCGCGAGCGATCTCTTGGAGCTCGTTGGACTGGCGCTGCATCTCGCCCTGCATCCGGCCCATGCTCGAAGCGAGCGACTGGCGCTGCATGTTTTGTAGCGAGGCGAGCATGGAAGCCATCTGATTAAAGAGTTCCCGCGCCAACTGCCGCGCGCCCTCGAGGTCGCCCGCCATAAGCTTCTTGCGCAGCTCGTCGAGCTGCGCTTGCATTTCATCGAAGCCGAGACCGCGCATGGCTTCCGAGTTCATGAAATCGTCGGGCATCTGCTGGGCGAACTGCGAGAGCGCCTGTTGAAGCTCGGCAAGGGCCTTGGCCATTTCGGCGATCTGCTTCATGATTGCGTCGAGATTCTTGTCGCCGCTCTGGAGTTTCTCCAGCGAATCCATCAGCCGCTCCTGGCTGCGCGCCAGGTCCCGGGCCGTGGAGGCAAGTTCCTGGGCCTTGAGCCGCTTGCCGATGTCTTCCGAAAGCATCGACATGCGCTCCAGTTCCGAGGAAATCTCGTCGCGGGCTCTGAGCTTCTCGTCGTCGGACGCGGCTTGCTCCTGACGTTTGAGCAGATCGTCTTTGGTAAATTCGAGATTGCGTTTGAGCGCTTCCAAGTCCGACCAGGTGGCGAAGTCGGACAGGCGGTCCTTTTCGGCGCGCCGCATGATCTCTTCGGTGCGCTTCAAAGCGTCGGCGAGATTCTGGTCGAGCTTGCGGTCGGCTTCCTTGTCGCGCGCGGCGTCCTTGTCCCCGGGCAGCGGCGCTTCGAGGTGGTCGCCCAACAGATCGACCATGCGCGCGTTGAGATCGCGAATCATATCGGCGACCTTCTGGTGCTCGCTGCGGAGATTTTTGAGCCGCAGCCGCACCGAGCGGGAGGTGCCGAGCTTCGGACCGGAAATCGTGTCGTTGTCGAGCACTTGCAGATTGAAAACCGCTTCGTCACCCTCGCGCAGGGCGAGCTTGCCCAGGTCCCATTTGAATTGATCGCGCAGAATGAGCCGCTTCGCTTCGTCGCGCAGCAGCCGGATCTTATCCTCGCGCTCGCCTACCCGGGCGACCAGGTTCACTTCGCCGATGCCGAAGTCGTCCCGCGCGCTGTATTCCACGATCAGGACTTCATCGCCGTTGATTTCCAGGTCTTCGGTGGGCCGGAGCAAATCGACCGTGGGAAAACCGTCGGGCTTCACGCGCAGCTCGTAGGGAATCGGCGCGTTGCGAAATCCCTGGGCGTCCTCGACCATGATCCGGTATTGCTGTGACTGGAACAGTACGAGATTGGCCTGGAGCTTGCGCCCGTCGATCTTCAGTGGGATTTTCTTGCCGTCGTCGGTCACGATCTCGGCTTTGACGACTTCTTTCGTCGTCTCTGCGTCGAGCCGCAGAGTCGAGCCCTTGAGCCCTTCAATATTCCCGCCGGGAGCGGCGACCGTGCCGAGGCCGGTGTAGGCAGGCGGATAGAGCGTCAGTTGAACGTTGCCGATCTCCGGCGGATCGACCGCCTCGGCGGTATACACGGGCGAGGAAAACTGGCCCGTGGCGACGCGATAACGGAGAGTTTTCTCCAGATGCGCGATCGTCGAGGTAAACTTTCCTTCGCCCAGGTTCTCCATGGCGAACTTTTCTTCGCCCACGGGATTGCCGTGCGGGTCGGTTGCGCTTGAAACGAGAAGGTCGAGGGTTTTCGGAACTGCCCCCGCGGTGACGGCCTGCACCGTCACGGGCGAGCGGCGCACGACGCGGAGCCCCTTGGGATTGACATCGATAGTCGTCGTCGAGGGCGGCATATGCTCCAGCGGACGGGTCAACAGGCTGAAGGTCTCGCCCACCCAGGACGGATTGAATAACACCATCGCCAGCACCGGCACAAAGAGAACCGCGAGCAGGCGCAACCGGGCTTTGACGGGACCCGTGTCTACCAGCTCGTCGAGCTGAAGAGTCGTGATTTGCCTGCGCGTGGAGCGCAGTAGCGCCAGCACCATGGAGGCGGAGAAACCGGGAGCATCTTTGGCCTCGGCGATCTGGGGATAAAGTTGCAGCGAGTTGATGAGATTGTTACGCAGCTTGGGTTGCTTTTGTTCGATGTAGAGGGCGGCGCGCTCCTGGGAGAGCCGGCGCACGAAGCGCGCGACCGTCCAACCGATCACAACCAGCAACACCGTCGCCGTCAGCAGGCTATAAGCGACCGGCGCATAGGGAAAAAAGCCGATGATTTGCTGAACTCCGGGGCCCAGGGCGAACAAAATCACGGCGCAGGTTGCGGTCAGGCACAGCCCTTCGATCCCCTGGAGAAACTGAAAGCGCCGGATGAAGCGCCTAAGGAACGTGGCAAGTTCTTGAAATTCTTCTTGTCCCATGGACCTCAGGACAACATATTATCCACGTTAGGGGCGCTTGTCCATCCCGTCCCGGACGGATTTAAGCGGGTGGCAAGTGACGCGCTGTTATGTTATGCAAACAAGATTCACGCAAGGGAAAATCGCGATTACAGGAAAGGACTTACGCGCGGGCATGGACCAATTGGAGAAAAGCGAAACGCTATATTTGCACGAAGAAGATGAATTCGACGACGAAGACGATGGCGGTGCGCAGACGATGTCGGGCATCTCGGCGCTCTAGTATCTGGATTTCATGAATTCGATTCCAGGTTGCAGCATGCGCCGCCAGGCAGTCTCGGTTTCCGCGTCAAACATCGGGTCGAATTCCTTGACGGCCTGCACCAGCCGGTCAAGCCACAGATCATAAAGTTCCGGCTTTATATCCAGCTTCGCTCTGCTGTGGAGCTTGGCAAGCCGTTCCAGATGAACGATTCGTTCGGATTCACCGCTGGCCAACATCATTATGTATAACGATGTCTTGAGCAGTCTTGCTTGTTTTCGCAAGTCCGTGCGCTCGAATTTCTTTGCCACCGTATCGGAGGAAGCGAGGAAGAGGGTATAAAAACGGCGCAGGAACTCGGGCCTGCAGGAACATCGTTCAATGCTGTCATTGAACAACTCAACGTCCCGCTCGTACATCTGGCACCCCCGATCGTGTCGTGGTCCAACATTAGGCAAGATAGCGGAACTGCCGCCCAAGTCACGATTTGAAACCCGTGACGTTGAACACCGGCACCGGCTGCGCGATACCCCTCAGCGTGACTTCACCCAGGGGCTCGGCTTGGGCCGCCTCTTCAATCCGCGCCAACGTCTTTTGGTTCGTGAGTATCTGTCCGCCTTTCGCATCGCCGCATAGCCGCGCGGCGAGGTTGGTCACACTGCCGATGCACGCGTAATCCCAACGTCCCTCGAAGCCGATCGCGCCGAGCGTCGCGTAGCCTTGCGCGATGCCGATGGCGAGATCGAGGTCGAAGCCGCGCTTCTTCCACGCCGCGCGCAGCGGCGCGAATTTCTCCTGCATTGCGAGCGCCATCTTCACGGCGTTCGCCGTCGGATTCTCGAGCTTGATCGGGTCGTTGAAAAAGATCATCAAGCCGTCGCCGGCGAAGCGTTCGAGCGTGCCCTCGTGGGCCATGATCAGCTGCCCCATTACACGGTGATACTCGCCGAGCACCGCCATGACCTCCTCGGGCTCGGAACTGTCGGTGAAGGCGGTGAAGCCGCGCAGGTCGACGAAAACGACCACCACTTCGCGGCGGTGCGTTTTCAGCAGGTCTTCGCCGCCGCCGCTGACGATCGACTCCGCGAGCTGCGGCGAGAAAAAATCCTTCAGCCGGCCCAGGCGGCCGAGTTGCCCGACTTGCTCCTGCACGCGCGCTTCGAGTTTCTTGTTCCACTCGCGCACTTCGTCGCGCAGCGCTTTCTTCTCCAGGCTCGCGCCCACCCGCGCGCGCAACAGCGTCGCATCGAAGGGCTTGGGCAGGTAATCCTCGGCGCCGAGCTCGATGCAGCGCACCACGCTCTCCACCTCTCCGACCGCAGAGATCATGATCACCGGAAGATGCCGGAGCTCGGCATCGGCTTTGAGGTGCTCGAGCACCTGGTAGCCGTTCAGCTCGGGCATCATGATGTCGAGCAGCACCAGGTCGAACTTCTTCGACTGCAGGAGTTCTAGCGCCTGGCGGCCGTCATTGGCGATGGTGAGGTTCGTATAGCCCTCGCGCGTGAGCCGGCGCGTGAGCGTATAGCGATTGTCCTCGTTGTCGTCGACCACGAGCAGCGCGGCTTCAGCCGGGGTCATGATGCCTGCTTCCCCTGCGCCAGCGCCTGGATTTTGCCTAGCAGGCGCGGCAGCTCCACCGGCTTGGTATCGAAGTCGTCGCAACCCGCGGCCATGGCTTTCTCTTTGTCGCCGGTCATCGCATTGGCAGTGAGCGCGATCACGGGAATATGTTTCGTTTGCGGCGCGGCCTTGATCCGGCGCGTCGCCTCCCAGCCGTCGAGCACCGGCAGGCTCAGATCCATCAGGATCAGGTCGGGCTGCTCGGCGCCCGCCATCGCCACCCCCTGGGCGCCGTCGCGCGCGATCATCACGGTGAAACCGGCGCGCTTGAGCCGATTCTCCAGCATGTAGATGTTGTCGTCGTTGTCCTCGACGTACAGAATCTTCATCCTGTTTCCTCCACGACCTTCTTGCCGCGGCCACGCGCGATCGACCCGGGCAGAATGCGGCCGATCTCCCGCAGCAGCTCGTCCAGCTCGGAGGCGCCTTTTTGCAGCACGCGCTCCACATCACCGTTGAGGCGGCCGCGCTCCTCCGCCGTCAGGTCCTTGGCGGTCACCACCAGCACCGGGATGTCCCGCCACTCGGCCCGGCTGCGCATCTCGACGAGGAACTCGAAGCCGTCCATCTCCGGCATCATGAGGTCGAGCACGATGACGTCGGGACGCGTTTCGGCAAGCCGCGCCAGCGCCACCCGGCCGTTCTCGACCTCGCTGACCTGCCAGCCGTCCTGCTCGAGCGCGAGCCGCATCCCGCGCCGCATCATATCGTCGTCATCGACCAGGAGCACCTGGCGGCCGACCGCGCCGCAGATGTTGCGCAGCACGCCGGAGAGCCGCTGGCGATCGACGGGCTTCACCATATAGTCGGTGGCGCCGAGCGAGTAGCCGCGGTTCTTCTCGTCCACGATGGTCATGAGAATAACGGGAATGTCCGCAAGCTCGGGATCGCCCTTGATCGCGGCGAGCACCGTCCAGCCGTCGAGGTCCGGCATCATCACATCGAGCGTGATCGCGGCGGGATGTAATTCCCGCGCCAGCCGCAGCCCTTCGTGCCCACCGCTTGCCGTCACTACCGAGAAGCCCTCGCGCGCGAGATAACGCGCCATCACCTCGCGCACGGTCTGATCGTCGTCCACAACCAGGATCGTTGGGCGTGCCGCGCCCGGTCGAGGGGCCGCGGCATCTCGAACCGCCGCGGCGGGCTGCGCGACCCCGACTTCAGCCGGCAGGCGGATTGTGAAGGTCGAGCCGCGGCCCGGCTCGCTCGCAACCGTGATGTCGCCGCCCATCATCTGGCAGAAGCGCCGGCTGATGGCGAGCCCGAGCCCCGTGCCGCCGTACTTGCGCGTAGTCGAGGCGTCGGCTTGAACGAACTCGTGAAAGAGCTTCCCCATCTGCTCGGGCGTCAAGCCGATGCCGGTGTCCGTAACCGCCATCGTCACCCACTCGCGGCCCTGCTCGGTTGCGCGCTTGGCGCCGATGGTCACCGTGCCGCGCTCGGTGAACTTGTTGGCGTTGCTCGCGAGATTCAGCAACGCCTGCCGAATCCGTGTCTGGTCGGCGCGCATCGTGCCGATATCGGGAGCGCAATTGACCACCACCTCGTTGCCGTTCTTTGCCGCCATCGTGCCGATGGTCTGCACCACGTCCTCGATCAACGGCGCGATCGCGAAGGACTCGATGTGGATGTCCATCTTGCCGGCTTCGATCTTGGAGAGATCGAGAATGTCATTGATCAGCGCGAGCAGATGCCGGGCAGCGCGCAGCACGCGATCGAGCGGCTCAAGGTCGTCTTCGCGCTTCAGATCGCGCGCGTCCTCCTGCAGCATCTCGGTGACGCCGATGATCGCGTTCAAGGGCGTGCGCAGCTCGTGCGACATGTTGGCGAGGAACTGCGACTTCAACTGGGTCGCGACCTCGAGCTGTTGGCTCTTGTCCTCGATTTCGCGGAATAGCCGGGCGTTTTGGATCGCCAGCACCGACTGGGTCGCCAACGTTTGGAGGAGATTCACAACTTCTGTCGTGAAGCTTCCCGATTCCCGACGATAGACGGAAAGTCCGCCCATGATGCGATCCTCGCGAAGGAGTGGTATAGCAAGAAGCGATCGATAGCCGAGTTGTCGGAGCACAGGTCGGACTCGGCTGACACCTACGTCCGGCTCATCCAGAATGTCAGTGACTTGGACCGGCGCACGGGTTGCGGCGGCCCGACCAACCGTACTCAGGCCCGAGCGTATGGGGTTTGCCTGGAGCGCTTCAACCAGCTCCTCTTCCATTCGGTGGCTGGCCCTAAGGTGAAATTGTTCCGTGGGCTCGTCGTATTCGTACATGGCTCCCGCATCAGCGCCGCTGAGCTGAACCGCGTGAGAAACAATGCTCGTGAGGACTGTTTGAAGATCTAGAGTGGAACTGACCGCCTGACCCACTTCTCCGAGGGCCCGGAGTTGGTCACGGTCGGCCTCGGTCTTTACCAGCGAACGGAGACGGACGACGGCCTCGTTGAAGGTCGCCGCCAGCTGGCCGATCTCGTCACCCGACGTCACCGGAACCAGTTTCGACAGGTCACCCTGACCGATTCGCTGAGCGGCACTCACGAGGTGAACCACCGGTCTGGTGAGGCGGCGGGCGAAGAGGACCGCGGCCAGAACGGCCACCACCGCGACACCGCCGAAAGCCAGGAGGATGAACTGCCCGGCCCTGGCGGTGGCGGCATCTATGGTCGCCCTGTTCATCCCCACGCGGACGGTGCCGAGCTGGCCCCCGAGCATGGGCACCCCGAGATCAATGATCTGCTTCTCGGCGCCGGTGACCGGATCCGGGTACTGGATCTCTCGCACCTGCTGGGCCACCTGGTCAGTGACCAGATTTTTCTCGACGATGCCGCGTGGAACCCGAGGGGAAAACGTGTGAGCGATCAGCGTTTTCTCAGGATCGTACACCATCACGTAGGCAACCCCGCTGATGGCGGCGAACTGGTCTACCAGCGCCTGGACGGTGGAGGCGTCACGGGTCACGATCAGGTCCACGCTCGAGCTGGCCAGGCTGTTGGCGATGGCGGCTCCCTTGGAGGTGAACTCCTCCGTCATGCTGTGCCGAAGGGTTTGAACAGAGATGGTCCACGCAGCGATGCCCAGCGGGATCAGCCCCGCCGCGAGGAACAGGACGAGCTTCGCCCCCAGCCCGAACCGGGGCCTCGCCGTCGGGGCTTCGGCCGCCGGGTCTAGACGCGCTGTCACGTTGTCCGGCTGCGTATCAGCCCCTGTGATCATTGCTCGCCCTTCTCCAGCCAAGCCCCGGCTCCGCGCCCATTCAGGCCTTCACCGCGGCGTTCCAGTCGGTGATGGGCACCCACCGGTCTTTCTCCACGCGGGTGAAGTAGACGTTGATCAGCCCCTGGTGCTGCTCCGGACCGAAGGTCAGGGGGGCGCCGATCCCGAGGTCAAACCTCCGCAGCGATTCGAGGGCCTGGCGGAATTCACGCCTGGTCGGGTTACGACCCGCGCGGCGCAGCCCCTCGACGACCACCTTGGCGTTGATGAACCCCTCCAGGCTAATGAAGCTGTACTTCTGGGCCGTGTACTTGGGGTCTCGGAGGAACTCTGGGACCGTGGGATTGTATTTGTCCATGTCGGCGCGATACTCCAGGATGGCGGGCAGGCTCAGGTCGTCGTAGCTCGGCACTACCTGAGAGTTGATGAGGGCTTGCGTGTAGTTCCGCCCCGTGCTGTTTCGGTGTTTCACGAGGAGGCTCAGCATGGCGTCCGACCCGACGAATGAGACGTTGGAGATCGGAATGCTCCAGCCCAGGTCCCTGGCGGATTTGACGAAGGCGCCGCACCCCTGGTACGCGCCGGTGCATAGCACCACATCGACACCATCTTCCTGCAGCGTCTTCACTGCCGGGCTCATGTCGTCCTCGAACTTGGCGCCCCGCGCATACGTCGCCTCGGCGACAATCTTGGCGCCCCGCTGCGCGAGGCCGCGGGCCACGCCGTCGGTGCCGCTTCGCCCATAGGCGTCGATCTGGTAGTAGACCCCGAACTTCCGCGCCCCCGACTGCCAGAAGCGCTCCACCAGCGCCATCATCTCCTGACGGTACGAGGCCCGGATGTTGAAGATGTGCTCGCCGTAGGGGGCCTCCCGCTGGGGCTGGGCGCCGGTGAAGTTGCCCACCAGGATCAAGTGCTTGTCCGCGTACTGCTTGATCACGGGCAGTGCCCGCGTCAGGGTCGGGGTCCCCACGTAGTTGGACAGGAAGAAGACCTTCTCCTTCTCGACGAGCTGAATCGTGTTCTTGATGCACGGAATCGGCTCGTACCCGTCATCCAGCGCCACCACCGAGATGGCACGGCCGTAGATGCCGCCTCGCGCGTTTACTTCGTTGTAGTAGGCTTGGGCGCCCCGGTACAACTCCGTGCCCAGGCCCCCCGCCGTCCCCTTGAAGGCGGCGCTCATGCCGATCTTAATCGCTTCCGGCGAGACGCCGGGTGCGCTGGTGGCGACGACCTCGCCAGTGTATTTAGTCGCCGCGCCGCTCTTCGGCAACGAGGGGCCTTGCGCCCAGGCCGTTACGTTGTCACCCAGTAGAGCTGCGCTGGCAATCCCTCGAGTCAGGACACGCAGAAACCGTCGCCGTTTCATGCTCGATCTCCGTTGCGTCCTGCTGCCACTTTAGGCCCCAGAGCGGCAAGCAAGACTAGAACACCGCTTTCAAAGAGCAGCCTTATAAATCTCTTCACAACCTCCCTTCCTTTCGACAAGAGCAGCAGAGTTGTTTTTGAATTTGAGCTGTATTTTTAGAACCGTCTCAACCCATAACGTCAATGGAACCTCATAGCGCACCCCCGCTAATCTTCCGTCCTCCTTACTCCGCCGAACGATTCTCGTCTGTATCCTGGAGTCGCTTGTTCAATGTGGGTTCGACCGTGTGTCAAAGCGTCCTTGGGTGTTAAGGAAAGAATCTGCTCAAATGCCAACACGGCTTGCCCATTCCTCCGGTTTACGCAAAACAGCGATTCTTCCTGAGTGATCGAGCCCAGCGATGTGCTATCGTCTGTGTTGGGGCATGACTTAGGCTCCGACCTTTATAGTGAAACCACCAGGGTGTCAAGAAAGAACTGAACGGTTGCGGTGGACTGGGGGTGAGTGGCAGGAGGCGCGCTGTTGTGTTATGAAATTTTGATTCGCTTAGGATAGCGATCACCATCACCGGAAAGGATTAGCCAGCGCATGGAGAATTTGCAGACCGAAAAGCTCTATTTGCACGAAGAAGATGAGTTCGACGAGGAAGGCGACAGCGGAATGCCCATGGATGAAAACCATCCGATGTGGCGCTCCGAAAGGATCACCCTCAACTCTGTCGGCATCGACATCGGTTCCTCCACCTCACACCTGATTTTTTCCCGTCTGACCCTGCGGCGCCAGGGGATCGCGTTGTCGAGCCGTTTCGTGGTCGTCAACCGCGAGGTCATCCACGAATCGCCGATTTTACTGACGCCCTACGTCGATAAGACCACTATCGACACCGACGCGTTGGGAGATTTTATTCATGAGGCCTACCGCCAGGCGGGCCTGACGCCCGACGACATCGATACCGGGGCGGTGATTGTCACCGGCGAGGCGGCGAAAAAGAAAAACGCCGAGGCGATCTCGGCGATTTTCTCGGCGCAAGCGGGCAAATTCGTCTGCGCCACCGCCGGCCATAACCTGGAGGCGATTCTCGCGGCTTACGGCTCCGGTGCCGTACACATGACGTATCACGAGGGCGGTGACTTCACCGTCATAAACGTGGACGTCGGCGGGGGCACCAGCAAGATCGCCATCGTTCAGGGCGGCAAGGTCATCGATACCTGCGCCGTCGAAGTCGGCGCGCGGCTGGTCGCTTTGGACGAAAACGGCAAGATCAATCGTCTGGAGGACACGGCGCTTAAGATCGCTAAGATAGCCGGTATCCATCTCAGTTTAGGCGGCACCATGAGCGAAGCGGACAAAGACAAATTTGCCCAGGTGCTGTGCGATTCGCTGTTCGAAGTGCTGGAGCGGGGCCGGCTTTCCCCGCAGGTGCAAGACCTGTTGCTGACGCCGAACATCGAATTCAAGGACCCGATCCATGCGATCATGTTTTCCGGCGGCGTCTCCGAGTTCGTCTACGGCTACGAGAAGCGCAACCTGGGCGACCTCGGGGCTCAATTCGGCAAGCGCGTGCGCGCGCGTGCCAATCAACTGGCCGGCGGCAACATTCCGCTGCGACCGTCGCAGGCGCGCATCCGCGCCACCGTCATCGGCGCGTCGCAGTACACCGTGCAGGTGAGCGGCAACACGATTTATCTCTCGCATCCGGACCTGTTGCCGCTCAGGAATTTGCAGGTTGTCACTCCGGAGTTCGAACAAACCGAGGCGATTACTTCGGCAGAAATCAAAGACGCGGTTACAAAAGCGTTGCAGCGCTTCGACATTCTCGACGCGGAGCGGGCGGTGGCCCTGGCGATCCGCTGGGAGCTTGGGCCGTCCTATCCTTTGATCCGCACTCTTGCGGAGGGACTGGTGGGCGCGATGAAAGAGCATGTGGACCAGGGACAGCCCGTGGTCCTGGTTTTCGACGCGGACATCGCCAAGCTGATGGGTAACATCATCGAGCGCGAGCTCATCCCCGGCGCGGGCATCATCTCCATCGACGGCATCGATCTAAAAGACTTTGACTTCATCGATATCGGCCAGGAGTTGCCCGACGCCAAGGCGGTGCCGGTGGTGATTAAGTCTTTAATCTTTCGCCACACCGAACATGGCCGCGGGCATCAGCATCAGCCGCATCATTAGGGTTTGGGTTGAGGATCGAGGATGGAAGATGGAGGATAGAAAGTCGCGGATATAAAGATGGCGGGTAGTGGTTCAGTTTCGCAATAATTTGTAGGGGCAACCCTATGTGGTTGCCCGTTCGGAGGGCAGGCACGTAGGCCTGCCCCTACAACTCGATCCTCCATCCTCGATCTGCTGAGCTAAGGAGGGCGGTTGATGCGCGAAGTTGTAAGCGGTATTTACACTTGGCCATGGTTTTCCGAGCCACACGGTTATAACTTCAACGGCTATCTCATTCGTCACGCCGGCGGAAATCTCTGCATCGATCCCGTGGAACCGGCTGAGGAGGATTTTGAGGAGATTGCCCGGCATGGGGTCGCCCGCATCGTGCTCACCAACCGCAATCACTCGCGCGCCGCGAATAAAGTGCGCGCGCACACCGGCGCGCGCACGGCGATCCATCCCGCCGACGCGCCCCACGCGCGCAGCCAGAGCGCCGAGCTGGATGATGAGCTTCGCATCGGCGAGAAGATCGGCCCATTGACCGTCGTCGGCGTGCCCGGCAAGTCACCCGGCGAAGTGGCGCTTCACTGGCCGGAACGAAAAATCCTCATCGTCGGGGATGCGGTGGTCGGCGATCCGCCGGGCCGGTGCAAGCTGCTGCCGGAAAAAGTCATCGATGACCCCGCGCGCCTGCGCGAGAGCGTGCGATCTCTCCTGGCTCTCGATTTCGACATTCTACTTCCCGGCGACGGCGCGCCGATTCTACAGGGCGCGAAAGAGCGGCTCAGGGAGCTGGTAGCCACGTTCGTCGAGTGAACTACCCCGCTGCGAGCTTGCCGAGAGGCAAAAGTAGCCCACCATGCGCGTGCGGGCGGACGGAGAAATCAGATGATAGTTCTGAGTAACGAGTCCTGAGTGCTGAGTGTTGAGGACGGAGATCCGAATCTCATGACTCAGGACTCAGAGTGTGTGAAAAAATGAGGCGCCCTTCGACTAAGCTCAGGGCGAACGGAAATTACATTGATAACATTGACAATCTTCCGTTCGTGCTGAGGCTCTCGAAGCATGAACGGATTTTTTCACACACTCTCAGCACTTAACTGTGGAGGAAAGATGAACAGAAGAACCGCCATCCGGCGACTGGCAACTTTTTTTCTGACTACTGCTTCTCTAGCTGATGCGCAGCAGCCGAAGAAAGTCCCGCGGATAGGGTATCTATCGGTGTTCGATCCAGCTACAGAGTCCGCCCGTGCCGAGGGAATTCGGCAGGCTCTGCGCGAGCGTGGCTACATAGAAGGACAGAACATCGCCACCGAGTACCGATATGCGGAGGGGAAGAACGATCGGGCCCCTGAGCTTGCCGCCGAGCTGGTGCGTCTCAAGGTTCATATCATCGTGGTAGCAGGAGGGTCCGGGGCGATCCGGGCGGCCAAGAACGCGACCAAGACGATTCCCATCGTTATGGGGGGCCAGGGGATCGATCCTGTCGAGGCAGGCCTGGTTGACAGCCTTGCCCGTCCCGGCGGCAACGTCACCGGCATTACAAACATTTCCGGAGAACTAGTCGGGAAGCGGTTAGAGCTGCTCAAAGAAGCTGTTCCCAAACTTGCCCGTGTCGCGGTTCTCCACGCTCCGGCCATTCCATCCAGTGTACTCGCAGTGAAGGAGGTTCTCCCAGTCGCGGCGCGCGCGCTGAAGTTGACTATTCAACCTTGGGAAGTGCGAGCTGCGGACGATTTCGATAAGGTTTTTGCTGCGATGGGCAAGCAGCGCCCGGATGGACTCTACGTGCTCGGGGGCTCACTAACACTAATGAATAATAACCAAAAACGGACCATCGGCTTTGCGTTAAAGAGTCGGTTACCGTCGATGTACATCAGCAGGGAAGCTGTAGAGGCCGGCGGGCTCATGTCCTATGGTGCGGACCTCGCGGAGAGCTACAAGCGTGTCGCATATTACGTGGACAGAATCCTCAAGGGAACCAAGCCCGCCGAATTACCCGTCGAGCAGCCGATGAAGTTTGAGTTCGTCATCAATCTGAACACCGCCAAGCAGATCGGCCTGACGATTCCGCAGTGGACGCTGATGAAGGCGGATAAGGTGATCAAATGAAATTTGGTTTTTATTATTGACTTCTGCACGGGCTTAAGGCAGCTAGTTGGACAAATGGCAAAGAAGAATCCGACAAAGAAACCTCGAACCATCAATCAGCAGTTCGCGTCGCTCGAAAGAATCGTTCGAACTGGATTTCGGCAGACGGACCGGAGATTCAATTTGGTCGGCCTTGAATTTCAAGCGCTCCGCAAGGAAATGAATGAGAAATTCGCGGTTGTGGAGGATCGTATAGACCGGCTCGCAACCCACGTCGATGGGTTCATGAAGCTCCACGAGACGCTCGATATTGAACTAACGGTCATAAAACAGCAGATGAGTCGCATTGAGGAGCGTTTGAAGCGCGTGGAGGCGGCCCAGGCAAGCTAGTTCGCCACTGTTCTTTACCCCAATCCCTTTTTTCCATCACAGCCGGTCACTTGCGACGGAAGGAGAAAGTGACCATGAATCGCAGCGTGCTTGCGGTAGTTGTCAGTTTCACGTTGGCGATTCTGTGGTTGTCTTTCTCATCGGTCGCGGAGCAGCCAGGAAAGATAGATTGAACAGTATTCTGAGATCCGGTTCGCCTCCTGTTCGCCAAGAAGCGCGCGCCGGTGTGGAAGGGACGGTAGGAATTTTGGATTTTCGATTGTCGGAGGTCGGAATCGGAGTCTAAACACTAAGGGTTGTGCGCGGATTTTTTGTCCCATAATCCAAAATCCGAAATCAAAAATCTACGAATGATTGCCACGCTCGTTTTCGAATTGGCAGACCGTTGTTTTCCCCTCGCCCACGAATGTGGGAGAGGGAAAGGGAGGGTCTTCTCCCGCAAGAGACTGTGTCGCAATCGGACGTTCGCCCTTCGAGAGCCTCAGGACGAACGGGAAACTGCTTGATTTACAACGAGACAATTCCGTTCGTGGTGAGGCTCTCGAACCATGAACGGAATTGCGACACAGTCTCCAAGGGGAGAAGGAACAATACGGATCACATGCTAAGTCACAATGCGAATATAAGTGTCAAGGTGAGGGAAACCCCGTGAACAAAAAAATCACTCGGCGAGCTTTTTGCTAGATGCTCTTGGCTCTTCCCTTTCCAGCCCAGGCGCAACAGCCAACGAAAATCCCCCGGATAGGATGCCTATATGCTGGCTCCCTTTCCACTCAAGTGGCCCGCATCGAGGCATTCCGCCAGGGGCTGCGGGCGCTTGGATACGTGGAGGGGAAAAATATCATCATTGAGTATCGACACGCGGAGGGGAAATTCGATCGCCTGCCTGCGCTGGCGGCCGAGCTAGTGCGTCTCAAGGTAGACATCATTATCACAGGTGGTGAGCCAGGAACCCGTGCCGCCAAGGAAGCAACTGTCACGATTCCCATTGTCATGTCGCAGGTTGGCGATCCTGTTGGAAGCGGGTTCGTCGCCAGTCTGGCTCGACCTGGTGGAAACATCACTGGATTGTCAACCCTCGCCCCGGAGCTAAGCGGAAAACGGTTGGAGCTTTTGAAGGAGATCATTCCCAAGCTCTCCCGCGTGGCGGTCTTCGGGACTTCGACCCAGAGGGACAACGCACAGTTGTTAAGAGACGTGGAGCTCGCCGCAAAGGCGTTCGGAGTGAAGCTTCAATACCTAGACGTACTAGGTCCCAAGGATATTGAGACCGCATTCCGAGCCGCAGTTAAGGGGCGGGCTGAGGCAGTTCTTTTTTTGGTGGCGGGCCCCGTCGTCGGCGCTCACCGAACACAGGTTTTAGACCTCGCGGTAAAGAGCCGGCTGCCGGTGATATACGGCGGGCCAGCAATGGTGGAGGCCGGCGGGCTTATGAACTACGGCGTGAACATTAGTGACTTGGACCGGCGGGCCGCTACGTATGTGGACAAGATCCTGAAAGGTAGAACGCCCGCCGATCTCCCCGTCGAGCAGCCGATGAAGTTCGAGTTCATCATCAATCTGAAAGCCGCGAAACAGATCGGCCTGACGATTCCACCGAATGTGCTGGTGCGAGCGGATAGAGTGATCAGATAGTCGTGAGGCGTGAAGATACAAGGAGTGAAGGGAGCGGGATGAATTTTTGGTACGTTGACATTGAGTAAGAATTCTAATAATTTTTAAAGATCTCGTTATTACAGGTGCTCAACTTTTATGGAAGAAGCAAGCGGTTGGCAGAATATTCTGGAAATTGCTACCAAGCCCGATAACATCCCGATCGTCGGTATGCTCCTCCTCGTCATTTTCTTTACCTGGCTGGGTTTGAGAGAAGCTTTCAAGCACGACAAGCTGATCGAGGAAGGTAAGGAAGACGAGATTCCCAATGAAATGTGGAAGTAGATGTTGAGAGGATGGCTCGCGGTCGTAGCCGTCCTCCTGGGAATACATTTTTCTTTTGCCGCGGACATTGGCCTGCCGTTACAGAAAGACCGGCGGTGGGAAGAGGCGCGTAAATATCTCGCCGATGGCAAGCCCGGCGAGGCGAAAGCTTTATTTGAGGAATTACTCAAGCAATATCCGACCGAGGCTGACGTCCATCTGTTCCTAGGCATCACGCAACTGCGGCTGCGTAATCCCGAGGGCGCGGTATCGGCGATCAAAAGGGCGCTCGATGAAAACCCGAGTCACGCCGACGCAAGAACGCTTTTGGGCTGGATCGAGCTGGAAGTCCGCGGCGATATTGACGCCGCGATTAAAGAGTATCAGAAGGTCATCGAGCTGCGCCCGGAGCTGGCGGAGGCCTATAGCAACCTCGCCGCGGCCCAGAGGAAAAAAGGCGAACTTGGCCGGGCGATCGAGAACCTCAACGAGGCGCTCAAGCGCAAGCCGAACTTTGCCGCGGCGCTGACGACCCGCGGCGGGATTCTCGCCGAGCAAGACCAATGGGCGGAAGCGCGCCGCGACTTCGAGCAGGCGCTCAAGATCAATCCGGACGACGACGGCGCGCTTTACGGTTTGGCGCAAGCCTTGCGCCAAGCGCGGGATTATTCCGGGGCGCAGAAAGCCCTCGGGGAATTGATCTCGCGCTCGCCTAATTTTGTTTATTGGCTGGAGTGGGGACGCATCGGACTCATTCGCTATTGGTGGGTATGGTTATCCGTTGCCATCGGGTTTTTTCTTAAAGGACGTTTCATGCAGAAAGCGAGGACGGAGGCGCATGGCTGAAGCGACCAAGAAGCGCAAAGGCACGGCTCTGCTGGCCGTGATGGATGAGAACTGCTCGAGCTGCGCCGGCTCGCCCTTGTGCGAGGCTCATTGTCCAGTCGATGGTTGCATCAACCTGCTTTACGAAGAAGTGCCGGGGGCTGGCCTCAAGCCCTACCGTGTGTTCGTCGATAACGACAAGTGCATCGGCTGCCAGATGTGTTACAGCGACGATCTCACCAAAATTCATCAACACAAAGAGACCGGTGAGATTTTCTACGAGTATGCCAACCGATTCTACGACAGCGCGAAAAAGCCCGTAGAGCCGGACGCGATGCCCAAAAAGATCCAACTCCAGTTGGTCGGCACGGAATCCGAAGACCGTCTGGACAAGAAAATCTGCCCCTGGGACGCCATCAAAATGTACGAATTCGAGGATGGCCTAAAGATGGCGGAGCAGTTCTACGACATCACCAAGATCAAGAAAGTCAACGGCTTGTACGTCGTTGACAACGAGGAAAAGGCGCGGCTGGAGGAGAAGCAAAAGGATCTTTACTATTAGGCCCAATAGCAGGGAGCGGAGTTTTTATGGCAGGTAAAATAGAGCTAATGGAAACGGTGCTTCGCGATGCGCACCAGTGTTTGCTGGCGACGCGGATGCGCACCGAGGACATGCTGCCGATTGCGGAGAAGCTAGATCAGGTGGGTTACTGGTCGCTTGAGACCTGGGGCGGGGCGACCTTCGATGCCAGTTTGCGTTATATAAAAGAGTGCCCCTGGGAGCGGCTGCGCAAGCTGCGCGCGGCCATGCCCAAGACCCGCTTTCAGATGCTCGTGCGCGGACAAAACATCGTCGGCTATCGCAACTACCCGGACGACGTTGTGCAAGCTTTTATCGAGCGCGCCGCGGCCAACGGCATCGACGTGTTTCGGATTTTCGATGCCATGAACGACATCCGCAACATGAAAACCGCCATCGATGCCGGGCTTAAGGCGGGCAAGACCGTCGAAGGCGCGGTTTGCTATACGATCAGCCCGGTGCATTCGCCGGATTACTTTCTCCGGGTCGCGGAGAAACTGGCGGAAACCGGCGTGCAGATCATCTGTCTCAAAGATATGGGCGGCTTGCTGGCGCCCTACGCGGCCTACGAGATCATCAAGAAAATAAAATCGCGGATTCCTTTGCCGCTGCATCTTCATTCCCACTGCACCGCCGGCCTCTCGCCGATGAATTATCTGATGGCCATCGAGGCGGGCGCGGATATTTTGGATACGGCGATCGCGCCGCTGTCGCAGGGAAGCTCGCAGCCGGCCACCGAGCAGATGGTGGCCGCGCTGATGGGCACCCCGCATGATACCGGGTTGGATCTCGGTAAGCTCGGTGAAATCGCCGAATATTTCTACCAGGTGCGGCGGCGGTACGCGGAGTTTGAAAGCCCAGTCAACAATCAGATCAAAACCGACGTCTTGGTGTCGCAGGTTCCCGGCGGCATGCTGTCAAACCTAGTCGCCCAACTGCGCCAGCAAAACGCCGAAGACAAGCTCGAAGCGGTGCTGGCGGAAATGCCTAGCGTAAGAAAAGATCTCGGCTACCCCCCCCTGGTCACGCCGGCGAGCCAGATCGTCGGCTCGCAAGCGGCGCTAAACGTTATGACGGGCAAACGCTATGCCGTCGTCGCGATGGAAACGCGCAATTTCGTTATGGGGCTTTACGGCGAACCGCCGAACCCCATCAGCGATGAGATGAAGAAGAAAGTCCTGGGGAAAAAGGAGCCGATTACCTGCCGTCCGGCGGACTTGCTGCAGCCGGGCCTGGAGGCGGCGCGCAAGGAGATCGGCAGCCTAGCTAGCAGCGAAGAGGACGTGATTTCCTATGCGCTGTTTCCGGAGATCGCGAAGGAATATTTCCTCTCGCGGGACGGACGTAGGGAAAGGCAGTAGGCAGTAGATGTAAAGCTAGCTGACACAAGGGATGGCGACGGTGAAGGTGGAGCCTTCGCCGATCTCGCTTTCGACGGTTATTTTACCGCCGAGCAACTCGGTGAACTTCTTGGCGATGTAAAGTCCCAAACCGAGGCCGCCGCAAAGGCGGGTCTCGGAAGTGTCCAGTTGGTAGAATTTGTCGAAAATCGCATCGAGTTTGTCCGCGGGAATGCCGCGCCCCGTATCGCGCACCTTGATTTCCAGCCATCGGTCGAGGCCGTTCTGTCCGTTATGCTCGCTGTCGAAGAGCGGCAGAATGGGAGAGCGCGAGACGGTCTGCACCGACACGGTCACGTTGCCCTGGTCGGTGAACTTGATGGCGTTGCTGATGAGGTTCTGCACGATCTGGCGCAGCTTGCGGCTGTCGGTGACGATCGGCAGCGGTTCCTGAGGATATTCCCACACCAGCGCTGCTTGATTCTTTTCATGGATCGCCTCGATATTCGACTTGAGGTGCCGGAAGAAATCCGAAAGATCGACCAATTGGCGTTCGACGGCGACCGTGCGGGATTCAAAATAAGTGGTCTCCATGATGTCGTTGATCATGCGCAACTGAACGGCGGCCTGGTTGAGCACTTTCTGCAATGCGTCCTCTTGCTCCGACGTGATCTCGCCGAGCAACCCGTCTTTCATCATACCGACGTAGCCCATGGTGATGCTGAGCGGCGTGCGCAGCTCGTGGGACATGACGGCGAGGAATTCGTCTTTGACCTTGTTGGCGCTCTCAAGGTCCCGTGCCTGCTTGCTGATCTGCTCGAAGAGCCGGGCGTTGTGGATGGCTATCGCCGCTTGGCCCGCAAGGGTTTCGAGAAATTCGATCTCCGCCTTGCTGAATTCATGCTCCACACGGGAATAAATGGACAAGACTCCCAGGACCATTTTATGGGCAATCAACGGTACGCCCAGATAAGAGACGAGCCCGGCATATCTCGATGGGTCTAAAGTATGCGGGTCCTTGTGGATATCTAGCACGGCCAGGGGCGCTTGGGATTCCACTATCGTAGCCGAGCGGCCCCCTAACGTTGAAATCTCTTGCGCCCGCCCGCGGCTCGCGAGGGTTTCCAACGTTCCAGTGGAGGGGTTATGCAGTCTGACTGTGGAGACGGCCGCGATCGGAAGGAAGAGTTCGACTTTTTCCAGCAGCACATCCAGCACGCTTTGAAGGTCCAGGGTTGAGGTGATGGCCGTTTCTATTGCGTGCAACGCGCGGATGCGATCGAGGCTTGTCTGGGTTTCTTCGTGGAGCCGGGTTTTTTGTATTGCGATGCCCATATGATTGCCAAGCGCTTCGAGAGTCCCGACTAGCTCCGGCGGAAACTTGCGCGGAATCCGGCTGCCAAGCAAGAGGGTTCCCAAAAGCTCTTGCCCTGCCAGGATCGGCGCCAGTATTGCCGATTGCACGCCTTCTTCCTTGAAGACGGAAAACCCAGGGAGGGACGAAACGTCTTCAATCACTTTCACTTCTTTATTGCGGACAACCCGGGAGTGAAGTCCGCCTGGTCCCGGGTTCGCGAGATCAATGGTCTGGTTGCGTAATAACTCGGGATGGCGGTAACCGCGTACGGCCACGACTCTGATTTCCGTATTTTTCGGTTCGCTGAGCCGGATAACACCGATGTCGAAATAACCCAGAGCCAAGGCTTTGTCGAGGATGCCCTCGATGATAGCGCTCAGGTCCGGCGATTTGAACACATGCTCGCTGATAGCATGAAGCATCTCGAGCTGCCGCTGGCGCTCCCGGACTGATTCTTCCGCCCGCTTGCGCTCGGTGATATCGCGCAGGATCACCGTAAAAATCCTTTCTCCGCCGATCTCGATCTGCGAGATAGCCGAGGCTTCGATAGGAAACTCCCGGCCATCGGCCCTGAGACCCGTAAGGGTACGCGCCATCCCCATCTGGTCGCCGCTTACACCGGTTTGAAGCAACCGGTGAATATGTTCCCGATGGGCAGCGCGAAATCGCTCCGGGATTAATTGATCCACGGTTTGGCCTTCGACATCCCGTGCCGAGCGGCCGAACATTTTCTCCGCCGCCGCATTGAAAAGCACGATGCGCTGCTCGGCATCCGTGCTGATGATCGCGCTCATCGCCGTTTCCACGATACCTGCGAGCCGCAGTTGGCTTTGGCGCAAAGCCGTTTCGGACCGCTCGCGCGCGGCGGTCTCTTGTTCCCAGCGTTTCACCTGGCCGCGTAACGTGACATAGATCAGCACAGCCGTGACGCCGACAAATGCCCACCCTTTGTAACTCTGAAGACTGTTAACAGTGTTTGGATCCGAGACAGGGCCACTAATAACCGGTCGGACAGAACTATCCAGTGCGCTGCTACCGATCCGTAAAGCCAGGCGAAGCGCGCAGCCACTCCTGCAGGCTCATGTCGCATCGGGAGCCCTCATTGCCGCGGCGGCGGGATCATCGCCGCTGGTGTTATCGTAGCTCAGCCGGATCGTCGTGACACTGACTGGGGCGAGCGCCGGGAGCAGGTCGGTGGCCACAAGTATAAGAAGGCAGGAACTTAACTTTAACTTAGCATTCGCTGGCTGAGGTTGGCTAGCGGCGTGCTCCAGTTGTGCCATTCGCAGCAATCTTAACGCCCGGCAGTCGGGGAACAAAACCGGAAAATGACAGCGTCATCCACTGTTCATCTCCTTATCAAAGGGCGCTCGCTCTTGTCCAGACCCTGGTCTAAGCCGGCAGCGAGTCGCCGTGGAACGGCAAAAACGCCATGCTGCGGAATGATCACAACCGCGCTTCAGCTAAGGATCTTGTAATCCCCCGCCCTATAGCTGCGGCACAGGTTGACGTAGGTCGTGGAACCCATCTTGATCCAATTCAGGGCTTCGCCGGCGAGTTCCTTTTTGACTTTCGCGGGGCTGCCGGCGGCGAGAACCCGCGGCGGAATCTTCGTGTGGGGCACCACCACGCTGCCGGCGGCGATCAGCGCCTCTTCGCCGATCTCGACGTTTTCCAAGAGTGTTACGTTCATGCCGATGATCGCGCCGCGCTTGATCAGCGCCCCTTCCATGATCGCGCCGTGGCCGATGGTGCAGTCCTCTTCGATGATCGTCGGAGCTTCCCCGGAGTGAAGCACGCAGTTGTCTTGGACGCTGGTGCGGGCGCCGACGTGGATCGGATTGGCGTTCTGATCCGAACGAATGACCGCGCCCCACCACACGCTCGCTTCGTCACCGACGATGACGTCGCCGATAATGACGGCGGTGGGAGCGATGAACGCGGTCGGAGAAATTTTTGGCCGCTTGCCTTTGTACTCGATAATCATGCGTATTTTACCTCCGAGCCGAAGATGTTCGAAAATCTCGGTTGAATTTTGGATCGGGGCGGTCGGGAAGAACTGACTCGCGCAAATCTCCAACGCATGCCAACTGTCGGGCCACGGCCGGTCATCCCGAGCGTATGCGAGGGATCCAAGAAAGATTTCTCCCCCGTGGAGTTACGGCCCATTACTCCACGGGGGAGAAATAACAATACGCGTGGCTTTGCCCTTTGGGTTCAGCAAAAGGCTGATCCGTCCTCCGGCAGAGCCGTGGATTGAGTCGCTCCGATCATGCACCCCTGAGCGTAATCTACAACTCAAAGCTTTGCGCCGCCATCTCGGCGATGCTTTGGCCGATGGCCAAGGAGGCGGTGGCGCCCGGCGAAGGGGCGTTGAGCACGTGAATCGAATAGCGGCTTTGCTGGATAACGAAATCGTCCACCAGCGCGCCGCTTGCCGACACGGCCTGTGCCCGCACGCCGGACCCGCCGGCCACGAGATCGCCCTCTCTGATTTCCGGCAAGAGTCTTTGCAGCGCCGTCACGAAGGCCGCTTTGCTAAGCGAACGGTGCAACTCACCGAAGCCCGTGCGCCAATATTTTCCCGCCATGGCCCAGAAACCCTTGAAGCTAACCGTCTGCCAGAGATCGCTCAGATCAACGTTCGTGTGACGGTAGCCCTCCCGGGCGTAGGCGAGAACCGCATTGGGTCCGGCCTCGACTCCGCCATTGGCCATGCGCGTGAAATGAACTCCCAGGAATGGAAAGGCCGGGTCGGGGACCGGGTAGATCAAGTTCCGCACCAGGTCATGCCTCTGCGGCGCCAGCTTGTAGTATTCGCCGCGGAAGGGGATGATGCGATGCTCTTCGCCGCCGGGCGCGCCGTCCCCACGCATCATTTTCGCCACCAGATCGGACTGAAGACCGCAGCAGTTGATCAAATACTTCGTGCGATAATCGCCCAACGAGGTCTGCGCCACGAGTTCACCGCCACCCTGGATTACGCTCACGACTCGGTGTGACGTGCGGACGTCGCCGCCGTTGGCGCGGATCTTCTCAGCGTAGGCGGCGGCGACATTTTTGTAGTCGATGATTCCAGTTTGCGGCACGTAGAGCGCCTTGACGCCGGCGGCGTGGGGCTCGATCTCGCGCAGCCGCTCCGGCCCGATGATCTCCAGCCCCTGAAGGCCGTTGGCGACGCCGCGGCGATGGAGATCTTCGAGGCGCGGCAGTTCCGCGGCGGAAGTTGCGACGACGACCTTGCCGCAGATCTCATAGGGCACTCCGTTGCGGTCGCAGAATTCCATCAGCGCCTTGCGCCCGGCCACGCAACTGCGCGCTTTGACCGATCCTGGGCGATAGTAGAGTCCGGAATGGATGACGCCGCTGTTGTGGCCGGTCTGGTGGCGGGCCAGGTCGGATTCCTTTTCGAGGATAAGCAGCTTTATGCGCGGATGAGCCTCGCCGATTTTAAGCGCGGTGGCGAGGCCGACGATGCCGCCGCCGATGATGGTGAGATCGTATTGCGAAGCCATGGGATGTTCCAAGTTCAAGGTTCGAAGTTCAAGGCCGGTTCGGCGGTTCCATGTTCAAGGTTCAAAGTTCAACGTTGAACCCGGAACTTTGAACACTGCGAAGCACGTTGAAACCGGAACCTTGAACGTTGAACGACTCAAGGTGGATTAGCGCCGAATTCTTGTCAGTGAAGCGTTCCGCATCCACCAAGCCGGACACGCTATTAAAGGCTTTATTGAGAGCGCCCAACCCGCCGCAGTAGTCGGAACCGAAGACGATGTGTTCTTCCCCCCAGGGCATCGATCAAGAACGCCAGGGCGCGCGCGTCGGATCTCGCGCAATCGATCCCGGTCGCCCTCTCGGAGATCCTTTCGGCGCAGCCTTTCCGTCCCCGAATATTCAGCAATGGCTTACGGCATCAAGGGAAAACTTTGCGGATTCGTGATAGCCGGGAGGCGATTCGACGCCAGTTCAAGGTTCTGAGTTCAAAATTCCGAGTTTTAATGCTTCTTCATGGTGAAATCCGCTTTGTCTCTGAGGCGGCGCACCAACTCTTCGTAAGAAGCGTTGCTGATGACCCGGTTGAACTGGGAGCGGTAATTATTGACCATGCTAATGTTCTCCACGACGACGTCGTAAACCCGCCATTCACCGCCGACGAAGTGAGTTTTGTAGTTGAGCGAAAACTCCTCGCCCTTGTTGGTAAGAACTTTGCTGTTGACGTCGGCGTAGCCGCCGTCGAGCCGTTCCCCGACGTAAACGATTTTCTCATCGGTGTACGATTCGATGGTATCGGCGTAGGCGCGCTCCAGAATATCGCTAAAAAGGCGCACGAACTCATCCTGTTCCTTGGGGGTGCGCCGGCGCCAGTTGGCCCCGAGGGCGCGTTTCGCCATCTCGTTGAAGTCAAAGCGTGTAAACAGAATCTGTTTGAGCTGCTCGCGCCGCTCCTTGTTTTTGGCGGCGAGCTTTAGGCGCGGGTCCTTGAGGACGAGCAGGGCCTTCTCCACGGTCGATTTGATCTGATCCGTAGGAAGACCGGCGGCCGCATGGCCCGGACTCAACGCAATGGCCAGCAGCAATAAGCCGATGGCGATTAATGGCTGGCTACTTTTGACCCTCATCTTTTTTGTCGCTCTTCGAAGTAAAATCGCCGCCGATGAACTTCCCGATCAAATCCTGAAGATCCGGCGGCGAGTCGGTCTCCCTGATTTTGCCGCCGGGCGGAATGATTTTGTCCGACGCACCGGGACTGAGCAACACGAATTTATCGCCGATCAAGCCCCGGGCTCGCACCGACGCAATAACATCATCTTGCAGTTGCATGCCATCCTGGATGCGCAATTCGAGACGGGCGCGATCGTCGGCCAGCCCAATCGCTTCCACCCGGCCGATCTTGACGCCGGCGATCTCCACCGGATCGCCGATCTTGAGCCCGGCGACGGATGGGAAGTCCGCCACAACGGTATAACCTCCACTGCCCATGACTTCAAGCTTGCCGAGCTTGATGGCCAGATAGCCGAGGCAGGCGATGCCGATCAAGACAAAAAAACCGACAACAATTTCTGTGCGCGTTGCTTGGTTCACTAGTCCGTCTCCTATATAACCGCCAGCGGGCCTTCGGTTTCAGCTCGCAAAAACTGGCGCACGATCGGATTTTTCGACTCGACGAATTCCGGGGTCACGGCCGCCTCCGTGATAACGCCGTTGGCGAGCATCGCGACCCGATCAGAGATATGGAACACTTCCGGGATGTCGTGGCTGACGATCACGCCGGTAAAACCGAAGGCGGCGTGAACCTTGCGAATCAATTCGTGGATGCTTTTTCCGAGCAGCGGGTCCAGTCCCGTGGTCGGTTCGTCGAACAAAACGATTTCGGGCTCCATCACCAGCGCCCGGGCGAGCCCGGCCCGCTTTTTCATGCCGCCGCTCACCTCGGCCGGATATTTGTAGCCCATGCCGGCAAGCCCCACCTGGTCCAAACGCTCTTCCGCCCGCTGCTGAATTTCGCTCTCCGACAACTTGGTTTTCTCGCGCAGGGGAAACGCCACATTGTCGAAAATGGTCATGGAGTCGAGCAAGGCGGCGCCTTGGAAGAGCACGCCGAATTTTTGTCTGACGTCATTCAATGCCCCGGCGCCGATTCGGGTAATGTCCATGCCGTCCACCAGCACGCTGCCGCGGTCCGGCAGCAACAAAGCATTCAGGTGTTTCAGCAGCACCGTCTTGCCGCAGCCGCTGCCGCCGATGATAGTGGTAATCTTACCGGTTTCAAGTTCCAGATTGACGCCCTTCAGGACCTGTTGACCGCGGAAGGCTTTGTGCAAATCGACGACTCGAATCATTTTTAAAGCATTACGGAAGTCATGAAATAGTCCCAGACCAAGATCAGCACAAAGCAGAGCACCACCGACTGCGTGGTGGCTTCGCCGACTCCGGTGGCGCTGGGGGAAGCATGAAAACCATTGTAGCAACAGACCCAGGTGATGATCAGGCCGAAGCTCAGGGATTTGAGCAGGCCGCTCCAAACGTCTTGAAACACCACGCTGCTTTCCATGCCGGCAAAGTAGCTGCCCGAGCTGACACCGAGCAAGCCGACACCGATCAAGTACGCGCCGAAGATGCCAACCACGTCGAAAATTGCCGTCAAAAGCGGCATTGAGAGCAAACCGGCGATGATGCGCGGCGACACCAGGTATTGGACCGGATTGATCGCCATGGAGTAGAGCGCGTCAATTTGCTCCGTGACTCTCATGCTGCCAATCTCCGCCGCCATGGCGGAACCGGTTCGCCCGGTCACCATGAAGGCGGAGAGGACCGGACCCAATTCGCGCAGCAAGCCGAGGGCGACGGCGGAGCCGAGAAAACTTTCGGCGTTGAATTTTCGCAAGCTGTAATAGCCTTGCAGCCCCATCACCATGCCGGTGAACACCCCGGCCAGAATCACCACAGATAAGGAATCAACGCCGATGGTGCGAATGTGATATAGGATAAGGCGAAGCCGCTGGGGCGGTCGGAACACCCAGGCGAATGCGGCCAGCAGGAACAGGAACATCCGCCCCATGCCCGTCAGTTGCCCAAGGGTTGTGCGGCCGATTTGCGCGATGAGAGAAATCATATTTCGCGCCGCGATGACGCGTGATACTAGATTCAGGTTATTATAGAAATCGTCATCTGATTTCAAGCAATTGGAAGAATCCCTGAAGAAATATCCGGGCTCATGATCCGCTGTCAAGCATGCGGCGGCGCCTCGGCACCGATTTTTTCGGCGCCGGCGAAAGATCGCAACGGAGGTCATGCGGTGGGTCGTCTTGATGAAACTCTGGACGCGTTGTTCCAAGGCAAGCTCAAGCTCCGTCAAAGCCGGCGCGGTTATCGCTTCTCGCTCGATGCGCTATTGCTCGCATGCTTCGCGGCCGTCCGACCCGGTGAAGCAGTAGCGGATTTGGGGAGCGGCAACGGCGTGATGGCGCTGATTCTTGCCTATCTTCATCCCGGGCTGTCCGTCACGGCCGTCGAACTCCAGCGGGAAATGACGGAGCGGGCCCGTGAAAACGCGCGCTTGAACGGGTTTGAAAGACGCATAAGAGTTCTCTGCGGTGACGTGCGCCGAATCGCTCACATTGCCGCGCCGGAGAGCCATGCGCTGGTGGTTTGCAACCCGCCCTACCGCAAGCCGGCCAGCGGCCGCGTCAGTCCCGATCCGGAAAAACGGATGGCGCGCCACGAAATCACCGGCGGTCTTAGCGATTTTGTCCAAGCCGGCGCCTACCTGCTTGGCGTGAACGGAAGAATGGCGGTCATCTACCCGGCGGTTCGCACTGTCGATTTGCTGGCAACCATGCGCGCCGCTGGACTCGAGCCCAAACGTCTGCGCATGATCCACTCCTTTGCCGGCGCCGAGGCTTCGCTGGTATTGGTCGAGGGGGCGAAGGGCGGGAGAAGCGGGATAAAGATTCTTGCGCCCTTGGTCATCTATGAGAAAGAAAAACAGTACAGCGCGGAAGTCGCGTCGATACTGGCGGGAGCGCCGCAAAGCGTTTCGAGTCCAACGTCTGGAGTCGCGCGTTAGCCGTTCGCGGTAATCTCTCTGGAGAGACGACGCGAGATAGATCGACCCTTCGACCCGATCACCGTCCTTGGCCGGGAGCTCTCGCTGAGGATTCCGCCCGACGCGCGTAGTGGAAGATGCTACGGGCGCGCCCGTGGGGCTCCACTCGGTCACCCCTTAGCTCGTCGTTTTTCGGCGGGCGTAGCTTCTCAGGAGTCTTTTGAATGCGTGGCGGATTTCTGGGTCGGTCAGCGATTTAAGGAATTCTTCGTCAATTTCCGGCTCGCGCGGCTCAGGCGCGGGCTGCGCCGCGGCCTGAACTTCGGCCTCGGCTGCGTCTGTATCGACTCTCCCCACGACGAAAAAAATATTTCTGACCACCGGCGTCCCCAACCGCTGATTGAGTTTCTCGGTAATCAAGTCCTTCATGAACTGGAGCTGTTGCATCCAGACCGGGCTGGTAACCTTAACGAAAAGGGTGCCGTTGCGGATTTTTTCGGGCTGGGCGTTGCGCGCGATGGGGTTGCCGACGACGTCATTCCAAACGGGCCAGACGCCATACTCGTCGAGCCGCGGCGCCAGTTGGAGACGTTTGAGCGACTTGTTGAGAACCTCGCCGAGTCGCTCCACCTGTGGGTCTTTTTTCGCCATGGTGTTTGCTTGAGCGAAACCTATCAGATGTCGAGCGCCGACACCACCGGGGGATTTTCTCGGGCTCGCAATTGGATCTAGATGGCCGAAAGACAGCAAAAAGTCGTGGAAAATCAAGGGCGAAAAAAAATTATTGACAAACATCCAAAATGCTTCTAATAGTACAAAATGTAGTAGGTTCTTAATTTTTTCACACTATATATTGAAAACCCTAGGGGTTAGGGAGCGAGGATCAAATGGCAAGCACGGCGTCTTACGCGAGCGAATTGAAGGTTAGTCGGGAACGAGAAAAGGCCAATGCCGGTGTCAAAGTGGAGCGGTATTTTACCCGCGCCGGGGTGCATCCCTATGATGAAATCGAGTGGGAGCAACGCTCCGCCTCCATCACCAATGAGAAGGGGCGGATCGTATTTGAGCAGTCGAACGTCGAGATTCCCAAAGCCTGGTCGATGATGGCGACTAGCGTCGTGGTGTCGAAATATTTCCGGGGTCCTTTGGGCAGCCCGCAGCGAGAGAATAGCGTGCGCCAGATGATCGGGCGGGTGGTCAGTACCATCACCGGCTGGGGTAGGAGGGACGGTTATTTCGCCACGGATGACGACGCGGAGGCCTTCGGCGATGAGCTGACCCATATTCTGTTGCATCAGAAGGCCTGTTTTAACAGCCCGGTGTGGTTCAATTGCGGGATTGAAGAAAAACCGCAGTGTTCGGCCTGTTTCATCCTGTCCGTCGAGGACACCATGGATTCGATCCTCGATTGGTACCGCAAGGAAGGGGTGATTTTTAAAGGCGGCTCAGGCTCCGGAGTGAATCTATCCAGGATCCGCTCTGCCAAGGAACAGTTGGCGGGTGGTGGGACGGCGTCGGGTCCGGTCTCGTTCATGAAAGCCGCGGATGCGTCCGCCGGCGTCATCAAGTCGGGAGGCAAAACCCGGCGGGCCGCCAAAATGGTGATCTTGAACGTCGATCACCCGGACATCGAAGAGTTCATCAAGTGCAAGGTCGAAGAAGAGAAGAAAGCCTGGGCGTTGATTGAGGCCGGATACGATGCCAGCCTTGATGGGCCGGCCTACGGCAGCGTCTTTTTCCAAAACGCCAACAACTCGGTGCGGGTCTCCGATGAGTTTATGCGAGCGGTTCAAGAGGACCGCGAGTGGAAGACCCGCTACGTCACCAACGGCGAAGTTTGCGAGACTTTCAAGGCGCGAGATGTGCTGCGCATGATCTCCGAGAGCACGTACTTCTGCGGCGATCCGGGCATGCAATTCGACACGACCATCAACGATTGGCATACCTGTTCCAACACTGGACGGATCAACGCATCGAATCCCTGCTCGGAATACATGCATCTCGACAACTCGGCTTGCAACCTGGCTTCGTTGAACCTGCTCAAGTACCTGCGTGAGGACGGTGTCTTCGATACCGAATCCTTCCGCCGGGCAGTGGACATCATTATCCTGGCGCAGGACATCCTGGTCGATAATTCCTCCTACCCCACCGCCGAGATCACGGCCAACGCCCATGCGTTCCGCGAGCTGGGATTGGGCTACGCCAACCTCGGAGCGTTGTTGATGTCGCTGGGGTTGCCTTACGACTCCGACGCGGGCCGGAGCTACGCGGCGGCGATCACCGCGCTCATGTCGGGAGAGGGGTATTTGCAGTCCGCGCGCATCGCGGCGGCTACCGGGGCGTTTGCCGGATATGAAGCGAACCGCCCGCCGATGCTTCGGGTGTTGAACAAACACCGCTCGCACGCCTACAAGATTTCACCATCGCAGGTGCCGTTGGATCTGCTCACGGCGGCGCGCGAGGTCTGGGACCAGACCTGTGCGGAAGCCGAGAAAAGCGGCGTAAAAAATTCCCAGATTTCGGTTTTGGCGCCCACCGGCACCATCGCCTTTATGATGGACTGCGACACCACCGGGGTTGAGCCCGACATCGCGCTCGTGAAATACAAAAAGCTGGTGGGCGGTGGCCTGTTGGAAATGGTCAATAACACGGTTCCGCGCGCGCTCAAGCGGCTCGGTTACGACCTCAAACAGATTCAAGAAATCGTCGAGTACATTGACGAGCATAAAACCATCGAAGGGGCGCCGCATCTCAAGGACGACGACCTGCCGGTTTTCGATTGCGCTTTTAAACCTGCCAACGGCAGTCGCACGATTCACTATATGGGACATGTCCGGATGATGGGCGCGGTGCAGCCCTTTATCTCCGGCGCGATCTCCAAGACCATCAACATGCCGAACGAGGCGAGCGTCGAGGATATCATGCAGGCCTATATGGAATCCTGGAAGCTCGGCCTCAAGGCCGTGGCGATCTACCGGGACGGTTCCAAGCGCACCCAGCCGCTCAACACGTCCAAGGATAAAAAAGAGGAGAAGAAAGCCGCTGCGGTGGAAGTAAAGGAAAGCCGGCCGCTGCGGCGCAAACTGCCCGACGAGCGCAGATCGATCACGCACAAGTTCGACATTGCCGGCCACGAAGGCTACATCATCGCCGGCATGTACGAAGACGGCCAGCCGGGCGAGATCTTTATCACCATGTCCAAAGAAGGCTCGACGATCTCAGGCCTGATGGATTCTTTCGCCACCGCGATCTCCATCGCGCTGCAGTACGGCGTACCGCTAAGGAGTTTGGTCGACAAGTTCAGCCATATGCGTTTCGAGCCTTCGGGCTTCACCAAAAACCCCGACATCCCCATGGCCAAGTCGATCATGGATTATATTTTCCGCTGGCTCGCCACCAAGTTTCTCGATGGGGACGCGCAGCAGGAAGTGGGTGTCGTCAAGCCAGAGACCGAAGTGAACGTCACGGTCGGCAAAAAAGTAATTCCGATCAATGGACAGGCGCCACGCGGGGGCGCGCCGGTGGCGAGCATCAGCAGCATCACCAGCCTTTACCAACAGGACGCGCCGCCCTGTCCCGATTGCGGCGCGATCATGATTCGCAGCGGCGCTTGCTACAAGTGTCTCAACTGCGGCGCGGTGAGCGGCTGCTCGTAGATTACGCATAGTTAGCTTCTGTCCGGTGGTGGGATGCTACCACTTTGCTACCACTTTCGGCGGGTGATTCACCGGACGCCATATCGTCCAGCTTGTCCACGGCGCTCTTGTTGCTGCTCGGTATCAAGTGGCCGTAGATGTCCACGGTCATCTGGATAGATGCATGTCCGAGCTGATCTTTGATGTAGACCAGGTTCTCGCCCTGCCCGATCAACAGCGATGCAAAGCTGTGGCGAAGGTCATGGAACCGAACCCGCCTCATTCCGGCTAAGCTCAGCACTTTGTAAAAAACCTGTCTGCGGAGGTCGTTCGGGTCGAATGATCTGCCGTCATGCTTTATGAACACCGGGGTTTCCATGACCCGGCCAAGCACGTCGTGTTTTTCTTGTGGGCTTATCTTGACGGCTTCGGCCTTGCGTTGGGCTAGGAGCGCGTCAAGGGTGTTGGTTAGCTGTAGGCTCATGTCTACCCGTCGCGTCTTGCCGTTTTTCGGGGTTACGATCTCCCCTCTTGAGTTGTTGCGGCGCACCTCGATGAACCTGCCGGCGAAATCGATATCTTGCCATTGCACCGCGGCCAACTCCCCCGCCCTCATTCCGGTGCGCACGGCGCATAGGAGCATGGGATAGTGCTCCGGCATTTTTTCCCTGGCCGTTTCCAGCATCGCGGAGACTTCGGCCCTTGTCAGGGGGTTAATTTTTTTCTTGGTGTCCTTTTTGTGATTGAATCGTCCCAATCGTGCCGCCGGGTTAGGTATCATCGCCCCGTCGTCGATCGCATGGTTGAACATCTCTCGCAAGGGAACGATGATGTTCCTGATGTGCGACTTGGAGAGATTGCTTTGGACTTTCTCGGCGACGAATCGCTTGACCATCTCGCGGCTGATTTTAGTGAACGGCACGTTGGCGAATGCGGGTATGAGGTGGTTTCTCAGGACTGAATCATATTCCCAATAGGTGCTCATCTTCGTGTTGGCTTTGACGTGGGTTTCCATCCAGTCTTTTGCGTACTCCTCGAAGGTCCGCTTGCTGTCGATGGCCTTATATCCGCCGCCAACGATCTTGGCGAGTCGCTCTTCTGCATCCTTGCGGGTTCCCGTGGTCGTTTCCCACCGGCGCTTTCCCGCCGTGTCCCGATAGTCGATAACCCATTTGCCACGTCGTTTTCGTATGCAAGCCATTTCAGTCACCGCCTTTCTTCGCCGTCTTAAGATACGCGGCTACTAGGCGGTCTATGATCGCGCTGGCGGAAGTCTTTTCTTTGAGTGCCTGCATACGCAGGCGCTGCCAGCTCTTGTCATCCAATGTGATCGTCACTTTCACTTTCATGCCTACCCCCTTAACACTAGGATACTGCTATACGTATAGCGGTAGCAGCTCCGTGTCAATAGGGTCAGTCGTTTTTCCTCTGGCTCTCTAACACCTCGTTCAAGTCGAATCGGATATATTTTCCGACTCGGTGCGTCGGGATAGCTCCCTGTCGGCTCTGCTCGTAGACCCAGGACACGGGTATAGATAATTTCTCCGCTAGTGTATCGGCGTCAATCAGCGTAAGGGATTCATGGCCGGCACGGCTCGCTATTGTATCGGCGATGATCTGGCGCAACTGGGATACGGTAAGCGTTACGAGCATCTCACTATCCGCCGGCTGCACCGGCTCCGATCTCAGCGGGATGATCTTTTTACTCTGCTCGCCCATGTTCATTTTCGATTCTTGATACGTATCAATTTCTCAAATTCCGCTGGGTGTCATTGAATCACTTTTGCTCCCGGAAATACTTGCTTTACAAGCCGGATCTTCTCCAGAGTGCCAGCGTTCTTCGTTCTCAAGATCGCTGCCTCATCCCAGTCCTCGGCAAGATCATCGGAATTCGGAGGCTCGGGCGAGGCTTTCGTCACCCGCCCGGCCTCCAACTCTCCATGATGCCCTTCGCCTCTTTGTTCGTTGTTCATGTGCGAATTTTGGACAAAATGAAGAATTCGATGATCAAGTTGCGGTGCTGGTGCCGGTGCTAGTGTTGATGCTTGTGTCTTATGTTCATGTTCATTGTTAGTGGTCTCATTGGGTCCATATGGGGTCATATGGGTAACAGCTTTTTCTTCAATCTTTTCAATGATCGAGTGGATTCTTAGGAAATCTTTTTCATCTTTCTTTCGACCGAGGTTCTTATACGAGAAGGTGCCGCCTGAATTGCTTCGGAATCCAACGTCCGCTCTAAAGATTTTTTTCTCGAAAGCCTTCGGAGTCGGGTTTTCGTTTGGCTTCACCGACCGGCCCGTCGCCTTAGACCAGGCTGCGCCGTACTTGGAATGAGGCGAGACGTCTAAGGTGATATCGTTTTCGCCGCCCGAGACCTTGCCGAGGGCGTACCATTGTTTCAGAACGACGCCCTCATACTGCTTTGCAGAATGATTTTCGTATCTGCCAAGAACGGAACAGGTAAGGACCGCAGAGATTTGATTGCCCCGCACTTTGATCTCGCCACGATCGCACTTGACGATATATTCTCCTGGGAGCATGTCCTCGGGCGCTTTCGCGCCGCTGGCTCGGAGTCTTATCTTTGGCGGGCGATCACGTTCGTATTGACGACCTGCGCGTTTCCCCACGGCTTTCATTCTCCGTCGTCCTGGCCGTCGTTCGGAGTTTGAGCAAATTTGGCGTTCTTCAGCATTGAGAGCCCGGCTGACTGGCCAGCCAGTTTACGCGTAAGCCCGCGTGCAACGAGCCGAATGATCTCCTGATCTGCGGTGGCAATGATCGGATAGGAGTCCTCGGGCGAGTCACCCTCTCTGATCGTAAGATAGAAAGCCATAAAGTTCGTCCTCCTACTTAGAAGGTGAACTCATGGCCTAAGCGTTACAGTTTTTTTTGAAAAAAATGGGGAAGGATTTCGGTAGGGGGCGAAATGCTTATTTTTTTTGGGGTAATTTGCTTCGCAGACGACTGTGCGCCACGACGGCGCGGAAAGGAGACTGTAAGGTCGAATGGAAGCAGCTTTGCTGCACGAGAGATGAGGGTAGGCCCCTCGGGCTCGGGTTGCAGGACCAGGGTTC
>Ga0214472_10000195_pt1 | contig 82783 bp, 82 predicted proteins | sample RVTome_6_FD_207662 | JGI IMG/M metagenome (GOLD analysis project Ga0214472, IMG submission 207662) | Soil microbial communities from uranium-contaminated site in the Upper Colorado River Basin, Wyoming, United States - RVT140D175 | ecosystem: Environmental > Terrestrial > Soil > Contaminated >...
CGGCGCGGCTCGGGTTCCTGTTCGAGGGCATTTTTCGTCAGGCGACCATTTACAAGGGGCGCAACCGGGATACCGCCTGGTTCGCGATCACCGACAAGGACTGGCCGGCGATCAAACGGCGCATGGAACTCTGGCTCGATCCGGCCAATTTCGACGCCCGGGGCCGGCAGAAACAGAGTCTTGTAGAAATCGCCTGAAGACAGGCGGGCTGGCGAATCCGGATTACAGGGTCTCTCTACAGGAAATGTCAGGGTGGTTCCGTTTCCCGGACCGGATTCACCTCCGCGCGGCCTGAATATCCAGGAACCCGCCCGGGATCGGAATCCGTCTGCCGCGAAGGGAAGACTCCGGGTCCGGGCGGGGCCGGGATCAATGGAAGCGTATGTGCAGAATCCGGCCATTCTGTGCATTGACCAGAAGCTTGACGGAGCGGCCACGGAAATCCCGCGCCCGGACCTTGTAGTGATCGTGCTTCAGAACGATTCTGGAGACGCTGTGATAGTGTTGCCGGTGAAGCGCCCTGACGATGTGACGGGCCGGCAGGGGACGGGGCTGATAATGCCTGTACCCGTGGCGGGTTCCATATCCGTGACGGTTTCCATATCCGGTGCGGTTTCCATATCCATAGCGGCTTTTGTGTTGCTGCAGATGACGGGCGTGGCGATGCTGCGGGCCCTGCACGACGATGATGGCAGTTGCGTGCGGTGAAGCGCTGAGACTGCGGCCGTGCTGCTGCCCTGTGCCGTGTTGTCCTGTGCCGTGTTGGCCTGTGCCGTGTTGTCCAGCGCCACGCTGTCCTGCGTTTGCCTCGGCGGCAAGGATCAGGATCAGGCCAAGGGTGCTGACCGCCAGAATGAGTTTTTTCAAGATTGCCTCCATACCAGGTTGCGTCCGGGGTGGGATGGACGATGGTGACGGAGACTGCCATAGTCCGCCTGAACCGAAGCTGGACGGGCCGTTCATTCGCGGTTCAGGTTGTCCGGGATAAGACGGGTTCATGGATAGGATCGGAAACGTGCGTTTGATGCGGTACCTCCGCAGGCTTGGGCTGGTGCTTGTTCTGGCCACCCTGGGGCTTGCCCTGGGGGTGGCCTGTTCGGCCGGCCCGGCTGTCGCCAGTGACCATGACAGGGCCCGCGATGCGGTTTCCAGCGGTCAGGCGCGGCCTTTGGATGCCATTCTGCCGGGCGTGCGGGCCCGCTATCCAGGCCGGCTTCTCGACGCCAGACTGAAAAAGAGCGGGGAGGGCTACCGCTATGTCATCAAGATTCTGGGTGACAACGGCAAGGTTCGGCGGGTCACCGTCGATGCCCGGAGCGGCCGGATCCTGAAGTGAGAAGAACCCCTCGGAAAGCGCTGATTTGAAAAGGGAATGCCATGCGGCTTCTGGTCGTTGAAGACGATCCGGATCTTGCCCGCCAGTTGAAGGCCGGGCTGCAGGATGCGGGCTATGCGGTCGATGTCGCCGGTAACGGCGAAGACGGACACTTTATGGGCGATACGGAACCCTATGATGGTGTTGTTCTGGATCTGGGACTGCCGAAGATCGACGGCGTGACGGTGCTTGAGCGCTGGCGGCGGGACGGGCGCAACATGCCGGTTCTGATCCTGACGGCGCGGGACCGCTGGAGCGAGAAGGTTGCCGGTTTCGATGCCGGCGCCGACGACTATCTGGCCAAACCCTTCGTGATGGAGGAACTGCTGGCGCGGCTGCGGGCGCTGTTGCGCCGGGCCGCCGGACACGCCTCCAGCGATCTGACCTGCGGGTCACTGGCCGTCGATACCCGTAGCGCCCGCGTGACGGTCAACGGAACCGCCGTCAAGCTGACCTCGCTGGAATACCGGCTGCTGGCCTACCTCATGCATCATCAGGGCCGGGTGGTGTCGCGCAGCGAGCTGATCGAGCATCTTTACGACCAGGACTTCGACCGGGATTCCAATACGGTCGAGGTTTTCGTCGGCCGGCTGCGCAAGAAGCTCAAGGTTGATCTGATCCAGACCGTCCGGGGGCTGGGGTATTGTCTGACTCAGCCGGACGCAGAGCGTTAGGGACAGCCGGCAGTTGGGAATGAGCAGAATCGCTTCCAGTTCGCTTGCCTTTCGCCTCATCGCGGGCGCGGCTTTATGGTGCGTCGCCGGTCTGGTGCTCGGCGGGATTCTGCTGTCGGCCCTGTTCCGTGATTATGTCGAACAGAGTTTCGATGCCCGTCTGACCGTTCTGCTGGAAAGCCTTGTCGCGGCGAGTGAGATCGATGCCCAGGGGCATCTGGAGGTTGCCGCCACCCTCGGGGAGGTTCGTTTCGAGCAGCCCTATTCCGGCTGGTATTGGCAGATTTCCCAGTCTCCTGCGGATCAGGGGACCGGCACAAAGGCGATAACTGCCGAAAGCCCGGCCGGAACTGCGGGCCGGGCGGTCCTGTCCGAACCCTTGCGGTCCCGCTCGCTCTGGGACTGGATTCTGCCGCCTGCCGACCGGGACGACGGGGATACACAGCAGAGTCTGAACCTGCCCGGTCCCGACGGTCAGAAGCTGCGTCTGATCGCCCGGGAAATCACGCTGGATGGAACGGATCGTCCGCTGGAGTTCGCGGTGGTCGGCGATCGTGCCGAAATCGTCGCCGATACCGCCCGCTTCAACTCCACGCTCTTCTGGTCGCTGGGGCTTCTGGGCACGGGGCTGGTTCTGGCCATGTTTCTTCAGGTCCGCTTCGGTCTGCAGCCCCTGCGCCGTATCCAGACCGCCCTGGCCGATATCCGCTCGGGACGCGATGACCGGCTGAAAGGGCCTTTTCCCCGTGAGATCGAACTGCTGGCGAACGAGGTCAACGCCCTGCTGGATCATAACGCCGCCGTGGTCGAACGGGCGCGTACCCATGTGGGCAATCTGGCGCACGCCCTGAAAACGCCGCTGTCGGTTCTGCTGAACGAGGCGGCGGCCTCAAGCGGGCCGCTGTCCGATACGGTCAGCCAGCAGAGCCTTCTGATGCAGCGCCACGTCGATCACTACCTGGCGCGGGCGCGTACGGCGGCCAGCGCCGGTGTTCTGGGAACCCGTACCGGGATTGCCGGCGTTCTGGAAGACCTGAAGCGCACCCTGCTGCGCATTCACGCCGGGCGTCCTATCGTCATCGAGCTGCGGTGTGACGACGATCTGCTGTTTCGCGGCGAGCGCCAGGATCTTGAAGAAATGGCCGGAAACCTGTTGGACAACGCCTGCAAGTGGGCGCGCGCGCAGGTGAGCGCAAGCGTGTCGCTGCGCGATGGTGAGCTCTGCCTGCAGGTTGACGACGACGGGCCGGGCCTGCCGCCGGAACGCCGCGACGAAGTGATGCAGAGGGGGCGGCGGCTCGACGAATCGGTGCCCGGCTCGGGGCTCGGGCTCTCGATCGTCGGCGACATCGCCGGGCTCTATGACGGAAAACTGACCTTGTCGGAGTCTCCGGCACAGGGTTTAAGGGTGGAACTGACGCTGCCGGGCGCCAGAAAAGCCGCTTAACATATTCATTTTTAATGCTATTATTGGTGAAATTGAAACCTGAACGGCAGATGAACGAAGCGTTCAGCATTGTTTCAAGCAGAGAACTCTAAAGTCGATCTCAACATTGCACGGCATTGCCGGAAACCACTGGGCCAACCCTATATACGGCGCCCACTGAAACAGAGTGAGACCAGAATGACTTCTTTGAAATACGTCCTCGTCGCCGTCCTCGGACTCTCGATCAGCGGCTGTGCGGGTAGCGAATACGGAACCAAGGAAACCGTCGGTACCCTGCTCGGTGGTATCGGCGGAGCCGTGGCCGGCGCGCAGTTCGGCAGCGGTAAGGGCCAGGTTGCCGCCGGCGCCGCCGGCGCGCTGCTTGGTGCTTTCCTCGGGAACCAGGCGGGCAAGAGCCTCGACCGCGCGGATCAGCAATTCGCCTATCGCGCCGAGCAGGATGCCCTGGAACACACGCCCTCGGGCAACGAAGTGACCTGGAGCAATCCCGACAGCGGTAACTATGGCTCCATCAAGCCGGTCCAGACCTACCAGAGCAGCGAAGGCCGCTACTGCCGCGAATACACCCACACGGTCGTCATTGGCGGCGAGCCGCAGGATGCCTACGGCCGCGCCTGCCGCCAGCCGGACGGTTCCTGGGAAGTGCAGAGCTAGGATGTTGTGATAAACAAGGGGCTGGCGCCGGCAGTATTCCTGCCGGCCGCCGGCCTTTGACTTATCGGCCCGACGTCTGTTTGTCGCGCCGGACCTTCGGCGGCGCAGCCGACGGTCCCGACATGCCGGGGCATGAAGTTCCGGTTCCTCCCTGCGATGCTGGAAAACGGCACGTCATTGCCAGCAGCCGACCCTCACGATATAGGGCCGGGCGGTGGCAAAGAGCTGCGCCTGGCTGACTGCCGCGCCGGCACCGGCGGTTCCGGTCCTGACGTGGTTGTTCTCCAGAAAGCCGAGAACCACGGCGTTGCTGACGGCAAAGCCTACACCGCGCACGATTTTCCCGGTCTGTTTATAGGTCGAGACTGTATCGATCTTGGCGGTGATGACGCCGATCACCCGCCCGCTTTCGTCGATCACCGGTCCGCCGCTGTTGCCCTGTCGGACATCGGCCTGAACCGGAACCATCACACCAAGCCGGGAGACCTGGTATCGCTTCAGCGTCCGACCGGGTGTGAGCAGGGGTTTGATCGGGGCAATGCCCTGGTTGGGATAGCCGACGAGAACAACGGGCAGATCGGTCAACTGGTCGCTTCGGCGCGCGAAGGTGGCGTGGCTTTCATTCTCGAAGTCGACCTTGAGGAGCGCCAGATCGAACGCCGGGCTGGCCGCTGCAACCGTGGCTTCCAGACGCCTGCCGGCGGTTGTGGTCACGGATATCTGCCCACAGCTGGCGATGACGTGGTTGTTGGTGAGAATTCTGCCGCCGGGCGCGACGAAAAAACCGGTTCCGATGCTGACCAGGCGTTTGCCCGGTGACAATGCCTCGGGCTGGCCGTTCAGCTTTTCCTGAATGCGCTGAATCCGGCGCTGCCTGATTTTTTCCGCATCTGCGTCGCTGACAATTTCCTGTGCGCAGTCGGCGGCCCGTTTCACCTGGACCTGATCGCGGCCGGCGTCGTAACAGTTCACGACGGCCCCCGATTCCGCGCTGGCCGCAGGGAGTTGCGCCAACAGGATCAGGCCAGGGATCACGCCGCAGATCAGGAACCTGAAACCTTGTTTCCAAGGCTGTGAAATTGAAGAAATCATCGTTCACTTTGCCGCCTTAAGCGGTCCCGGATCAAGCGCTTCCCACGTCGGAGCGACTTGACGTTGAAAATGAAATTCGAGACAAAGTCGAAAGGTTTCAATAGTTTTAGCTTTTAACCTGCGGTGAATCGTCAGGATGAAAAATCATTAAGGGAGATAGAAGATGAATTCCGGATTAATTCGGCACGGCAAAGGCAGGGAGCCGTCCCGGCGGGCCTTTGGTGGCACCCTGGCCCGTCTCGCATTAGCCCGTCTGGCATTGACCCGTCTGGCATTGACCCGTCTCGCATTGGCCGCCGGTCTGGCGGGCGGAGTCCTTGCCACGGGACTGTTGTCCCCCGGCGTTGCGGTGGCGGCGGAAAAGATCACTATTGCCGCGCTGACCTTCGTTTCCTCCTCGCCGCTCTTCATCGCACAGGAAAAGGGCTATTACGCGGATGAGGGACTGGAGGTCGAGTTCAAGTTCTTCCGCGCGGCGCAGCCGGTTGCCGTGGCGATCGCGTCGGGCGATGCGGACTTCGGCGTGACCGCCTTTACCGGCGGCTTCTATAACCTTGCCGCCAAGGGCGCGCTCAGGGTGATCGGTGCCCAGAGCCGCGAGGAACCGGGCTACGATTTCTCGGCTTACCTTGTTTCCAACAAGGCTTACGACGCGGGCTTCACTTCGGTGGACAGGTTTCCCGGACACAGTTTCGGCATGACCCAGACCGGATCCTCTTTTCACTACATGATCGGACAGCTGGCCGACAAGCGCGGCTTCGATCTGAGCGAGATCAGCCTGAAGCCGCTGCAGAGCGTGCCGGCAATGATCGGGGCCCTGAAGTCCGGCCAGATCGATTCCATCATTCTTCCGGCCCATATCGCCAAGGGGCTGGACAAGGCGGGGGTCGCCAGGATCATCGGATGGGTGCATCAGGAAACGCCCTATCAGCTCGGCGGGCTCTTTACCTCGGCGAAGAACATCGCCGAACGCCGTGATATGGTGGAGAAATTCGTCCGGGCCTATCAGCGGGCCGCGGGCGATTACAGCGAAGGCATGAACGCGCTCGACGGCGACGGCAAGCGGCTGTTCGGTGCCAAGGCGGACGCGCTGATTCCGCTGATCAACAAATACGTCGGACCGAATCCGACGCCGGAAAAGACCAAGGCCGGTGCGCCTTTCATCGATCCCATGGGGCGGCTGGATGTCGGCGATATCTACCAGCAGGTCGCCTGGTATCAGGCCCGCGGCATGGTCGACAAATCCCTGAATCCTGCGGAGATCATCGACCTCAGCTTTGTCGAGGGGCACTTCAACCTGCCCTGACCGCGCGCCCGGTATCCCGGTGAATCCGGCGAGGCGGCCGTCAGTGTCTCGCCGGGCTGATGACGTCGGACGGTCTTCGCAGGGAACGCCTGCGATCGCCCTCTAACTCTTTTAAGGTGAGGCTGATTTGCGCTTCTGACCGATGCAGTCGAAAGCGATCAGACTCCAGGGAATCGGAATGGAACTCTACGCCGAAGGCATCACCCATCGCTACGAGGAACTGACGGCGCTCGACGCTGTCGAACTGCACGCGCGGGAGGGTGAGATCCTTGCCCTGATCGGTCCTTCGGGCTGCGGAAAGTCGACCCTGCTTGGCATTCTGGGCGGTCTGCTGCAGCCGAGCGAAGGCCGCGTGACCATGCGCGGCAACCTGCCCGCCGGCTGTCTCAATCCCCTGACCTATGTGTTCCAGGATTTCGCCCTGCTGCCGTGGCGGACGGTGCGCGGCAATGTGCGGCTTCCGCTCGAGCATCACCGCCTGAGCGCGGCCGAGCGCGATGAACGGGTCGACGATGCCCTGGCGCGGACCGGACTGAGCGATTTCGCCGATGCCTATAGCCGGCAGCTTTCCGGCGGCATGCGGCAAAGGGTGGGGATTGCCCGGGCGCTGGCGGTGACGCCGGCGGTGCTCCTGATGGACGAGCCGCTATCCGCGCTGGACGCCCAGACGCGCAATCTGCTGATGGAGGACTTCGTGGGGCTCTGGCTCCGGGAGCGTCTCACCGCCGTCTACGTCACCCACAATCTGGACGAGGCACTGCGGCTCGCGCACCGCGTGGTCGTGCTGTCCAGACGTCCCGGCAGAGTCCGTGACGTCGTTGAAATCCCGGTGCCGCTCGAGGCGCGGCAAGGCACCGCGGGGCTGGTCGAACTGGCCCCTCTGCGCGAACGGCTGTGGGGGCTTATCCGTGACGAGGCGCAAACCGCCGAAAAGGAACTGGTCGATGTCTGACGTCCCCCGGCAGAGCCACCGGGAAGACAGTCCGGTCCCTGGGGCAGGTGGCGGATCAGGCGGCGGCCCGGCGGACAAACCGGCGGGCCGCGCAGTCCCTTTCCGCGGCGGCGGTTTTGCGCCCGCATCGGGGCGGGCCGCGGCCTGGATCGCTTTTGCCCTCGTCATTGCCGCCTGGCAGCTCGGCAGTTCGACAGGCTTCATACATCCACTGACGCTACCGAGCCCGGAGGACATCGTTGCCGCCCTGATCGATCTGGCCCGCAGCGGCGATCTCTGGCGCCATCTCTCGGCTTCGCTCGGGCGTCTGGCGCTGGGCTGGAGCCTGGGGACACTGGCCGGGCTCGCGGTCGGTCTTTCGCTCGGAATGTTCTCCCTGGCCCGCTCCATCGGCGTGCCGTTCGTCTCCGCGCTGTTCCCGATCCCCAAGATCGCGCTGCTGCCGCTCTTTATCATCTGGTTCGGCATCGGCGAGCCGTCGAAGATCGCAACGATTCTCTTCGGGGTTTTCTTTCCGACCGTGATCAATACCTACAGCGGCGTCGACAACGTCGCGCGCAGCCTGATCCGCATGGGGCAGGGCTTCGATATGCCCATCCGCGACATTGTTCTGAAAATCGTGTTGCCCGGAGCCCTGCCGGCGATCCTGTCGGGCTTTCGCATTTCGGCTTCGATTGCGATCGTTCTGCTGGTCGCGGCCGAGATGATCGGTGCGGAATGGGGCGTGGGCGCCCTGGTCCTGGCAGCAGGAAATCTGATGCAGACCGACTATCTGATCGCGGGTGTGCTCCTGCTGTCGCTGATCGGTCTGACCATCGGTATTGTGCTCGGCAGACTGGAGAACTGGTTGCTGCGATGGCGGTGAGGCGCCGCGCCGAGTCGGAAAATACCGGCGTGTAACAAGCTGTTAAACGTGATTTTTTATCCAGAGCATTGGAACTATCTTTGCCCTTGCCCGTTGGCGTGCAATGATCTGGCGGGATGAATGAGGGTGTGTGATGCCGGGACCGAAGTTTCTAAGAGCCTTATCTGTTGCCCTCTGCCTGCTGACGCAGCCGATTGCTGTTCAGGCGGAGCCGGAGAAAAAGCCGGAGGCCGAAGCGGAAACAAAATCCGATTCCGCTGCGAATGATAGATGGATTCTGAATTTTGTGGCCGAAAACGATCTCTTCGGCAGCAGCCGGGATCAGCACTATACCCACGGCTCCAAAATGTCGCTGCTGTCGCCGGGCCGTCATGTGCCCGAGTTCGCGCACGAAGTCGCGGATTTCCTGCCGATGTTTCCGGACGGCGGGAGTCTCAGAATCGCATATTCCGCCGGTCAGAGCATCTTTACGCCGGACAATATCCGCGACCGTATTCCCCCGGAAGATTCGCGGCCCTATGCCGGCTGGCTCTATGGCGGCATCGGCATCGTGTCCGAAAAGGACGACCGGATCGATGCCCTGGACCTGAACATCGGCATGGTCGGTCCAGCGTCGCTGACCGAACGGACCCAGAAAACCTGGCACAAGTTGGTCAATTCCCCCGAACCGCTTGGCTGGGACACCCAGATCAGGAACGAGCCGGGAATTCTCCTGACCTATGAACGCAAGTGGCGCTCGCTGATACGTTTCGATAAAGAAAATGTCACTCTGCTTGGTCTCTGGCCCGGACTGGGGATCGACGTAACGCCGCATGTCGGCGGCGCGCTCGGCAATGTCATGACCTATGGCGCGGCCGGGGCGACCGTGAGGTTCGGAGAGAATCTGGAAAACGATCTTGGCGGACCCCAGCGTATCCGTCCCAGTCTGCCCGGTTCCGCCTACTTCAAAGCGGTGGATCTTCTGGGCTGGTATTTATTTGCCGGTGCCGAAGGCCGGGCTGTGGCCCGAAATATTTTCCTTGATGGAAACACCTTCGAAGACAGCCGGAGCGTCGACAAGGAGATCCTGGTCGGCGATCTGCAGTTCGGTGGGGCGGTGATCTTCCCCTTTGCCCGGGTCGCCTATACCCACATCATCCGGTCCAAGGAATACAGAAGCCAGGACGACATCGACCAGTTCGGCGCGATCAGCATTTCGTTCCGCTTCTAGGTAACGGATTGTTTTCGCTTCTGTATCAGATTTCAGATAGCTAAAATGCAATGCTTTAGGCCGGGTCTTTATCATCGAATATTAAGAGTCCCCCTGTAGTCTGGCAGGACGGCTTTATTGCATCGAAGGCTCGGCTGGCGCCGGATTTCGGCGCGTAAAACACGTTGCTCAAGAAGTGTGGATCGGTCGAATGGCTGTGCTTTCGCGCGAAAGATGGAAAAGACTATCGTTTCTGGTCGCTGACGATGCGGGTGTCGTGCGGGCGATGATTCAGATGACATTGCTGTCGCTGGGTGCCGGTTCGGTACGCATGGTATCGGACGGCGAGGAGGCCCTTGCGGAACTCCGGCAAAGCCCGGTGGATATCGTGATCTCGGATCTCAATATGCTCCCGGTGTCCGGGTTGGAATTCCTGCGCTCGCTGCGCGCCGAGCAGGATCCGGGATTGGCCGGGACGCCGGTTCTCGTGATGAGCGGGTATGGCGAGCACGAGGTGAAAGACGAGATCCTGGCCGCGGGCGCGGATGCGTTCCTGACCAAGCCGGCCAGGCCGTGTGGCATCGAAGAACAGGTGGCCGCTATCCTCGAATCCCGGAATCTGCTTCATCCGGCATCCGCCGAGGCGGAATCAGTGTCAGGCCGGGCTGCCTAGCAACTCTGTTTGGTCCCGGCATTTGATGGCTGAATATTACACGATCAAATGCCGGGCCTGAACAGCGATCGGCCGGCGTCAGCGTTGCTGACGCCGCCAGCGATCAATTGAGCGCGCGATGGTGTCCCGGGAGGTTATATCCTCCTGCCACGACTTTGCAAAGTCGGCGGTATCGCTTTGCGGCCGTTTGCGGTCTTCGAGATCGGAAAAGCGGATGCGGATCGGAACCCGCACGCCTTCACCGACCACGACCGCTTCCTGGGTGCGCAGCGAGGGCAGGCAGCTCAGCATGCCGGCCGCACTCTCGGGCAGCGCGCGTTCGACGAACTCCTGATCCTGATGATTGCCCATGCGCAGGGCGAAGAGGGTATTGCACTGCGACAGGATCGTCTCGGAAAGCTCGGACGGACGCTGGGTCACCAGGCCGAGTGAAACGCCATATTTCCGGCCTTCCTTGGCGATGCGTGAAATGGCTTTGCGGGTTGGGCCGAAACCGTCGTTCGGGTCCTTGGGGATATAGCGGTGCGCTTCCTCGCAGACCATCAGGATCGGCGCCGAGTCCTCGGGCGGACTCCAGAGTGCGAAGTCGAAGATCGTCCGGCAGAGCAGAGACACCACCACGTCGACGATTTCCGAGGGTACGCCCGACAGATCGAAGATCGAGACTGAGCGGCCGGTGGTCGGAATGCGCAGGATCCGCGACAGGACGTCGGTCATGTTGTCCTTTACGGTCAGCCCGGAGAACATGAAGCCGAAGCGGCGATCGTCGCGCAGATCCGCGATGCGCATTTTCAGGCGCAGGTAAGGTCCCATCTGATCCGGTTTCCCGAGATCACCCATGGCCTCGTCGATCCGGTCGACCATGGTGCTCAGGCGGTAGGGCACCGGTGTATCGACGGTCAGAATCCGTTTTTCCTCCTCGCCGGATGCGAAGGCGCGTTTTGCGTAAACAATGGCGTCCTTGAGGATGTTGGACTCGCTGTCGCGGGCGGTTTCGTCAGGGCTGCAGAGAACCTCGATCATCTCCTCGAAGTTCAACAGCCAGTAGGGCATCTGAAGGTCGTTCGGCCGGATCACCTCGGCTTCCTCGCCAAAGGCGCGCCAGTACTCGTTATGCGGATCGAGCAGGACGATATGCCCGTGGGGATGGGCCGCGAGCACTGAATGCAGGACCACCGCCAGGGCACAGGATTTGCCCGACCCGGTGGTTCCCAGAATGGCGAAATGCTTGCCCAGCAGTTCGTTGGTCATCACATAGGCGGGAATGCGCGCGTCCTGATAAAGGCTGCCGACAATGACGTTGGAGGAGTCGGGACGGGCGTAGATCTTGCCCAGTTCGGTATCGGTGGTGGAATAGAGCGGGGCGCCGAGCGTCGGGGATATCGATATTCCGCGGCGAAAATCCACCGGCGTGCCGTCGGGGCCGTCCCAGGCGATCTCTCCGAAGAGGTCAATCTCAACCACCCGTTCCTCGTCCGGGCGGGGCGGCGAGGAGGCGTTCCGGCAATCCAGGCGGTTGACCACCCCGTAAGCGCTGGAGCGCGGCGTGTCGATCCGCACCAGTGCGCCGATCTGTACGGCAAGGTCAACCTGAGCGGCATCGGCCAACGAGCCGCTGCTCTCTGTGGTCACCAGCGTTGCGATAACCTTTGGCCCGACAATCGAAGTGACGTAGCCAGCCAGTACTGCCTCAGTGGTCAAGTTACACTCTACCTTTTCGAACGGGTGGCGGGACCAGGGTCCGTTCCGGTTTGTCGGGCCGGTTTGTGGGGCCGGTTCATGAGGGTTGAATCGGACGGCTGGAATGATGAGCGGCAGCATTCCAGTCAACGGGTTAAGAAATAGCTAGAATGTACCCCTTTCCACTTGAAGCGATCGTAGATGGGAAGCGATATCCGGTCTGCTGTACGGCAAACCGGATCAACTTTTATTCTGTATTGAAATGAAAGCCCGGGGACCGGAAGAAAAGTGAGCTAGATCTACATGTAAAAATAGAAAATCTATACAATTCCATGTATCATCGGTCGGGTAATGCCGGGAATGCTCAGGCCGGGGGCTGTTTTTTTTGGCTGACGGTCGTGGGTTGTGGTAAGCAGCAGGTGCGTCTTGAATAAAATAAGTATACACCCGAATTATGCCGGAATTCGTCGTTGCAGCACTCTACAAATTCGCCCCGCTTGGCGATTACGCGGCCCTTCGCGATCCGCTGGAGGCGGTTTGCGGCGACAATGAGGTCATGGGCACGCTGCTGTTGGCCAGCGAGGGGCTGAACGGCACCATCGCGGGCTCCCGCAAGAGCATTGACGCCGTCCTGTCGCATTTGCGCGCCGATCCGCGTTTGGCCGATCTCGAACACAAGGAAAGCCTGACCGCCAGGATGCCGTTTCATCGCATGAAAGTGCGGTTGAAAAAGGAAATCGTGACCATGGGCGTGCCCGGCATCGACCCGAACCTCAAGGTCGGGCGTTATGTCAGACCGGAAGACTGGAACAGTCTGATATCGGATCCCGAGGTTCTGGTGATCGATACCCGCAACGACTACGAAGTCGGAATCGGCAGTTTCGAGCGGGCCCAGGACCCCAGGACCGCGACCTTCCGGCAGTTTCCGGAATTCGTGAAACAGAACCTGGACCCGAAGAAACATCGCAAGGTCGCAATGTTCTGTACCGGCGGAATCCGCTGCGAGAAAGCGTCGTCCTTCATGCTCGAACAGGGCTTCGACGAGGTGTATCACCTCAAGGGCGGGATTCTGAAATACCTCGAAACCGTGCCGGAATCGGAAAGCCTCTGGAGCGGTGAGTGTTTCGTCTTCGATGACCGGGTGGCCGTTACCCATGGCCTGAACGCCGGCAGCTACAGCGAATGCCGGAGTTGCCGGGCCCCGCTCTCGCCGTCTGACCGGGTCTCACCGCTCTACGAGGCGGGGATGTCCTGTCCGTTCTGCTATCATGAACTGACCGACGAAAAGCGCGCCCGGAACCGCGAACGGCAGCGGCAGGTGGCCCTTGCCGCGGCGCGTAACGAAAACCACTTCGGACCGCGCCGCAAAGCCGCAAAACCGGGCGGTGCTGTCCGCGTTACCGGAAGTGAACTGCGGGAACCCGACGACCATGAACCCGGTGTGACAGCAGAGGGCCCGGACCCGGAGGCGTCATGAAACTGCCAATTCTCTATAGTTTTCGCCGCTGTCCCTATGCCATGCGGGCCCGCATGGCGCTGACGATCGCAAATATCGAATGCGAGCTGCGCGAAGTGGTGTTGCGGGACAAACCGCTGTCGATGCTGGAAATTTCCCCCAAGGGAACGGTGCCTGTTCTGCTGCTCCCCGATGGCAGCGTTCTGGAAGAGAGCCTGGATATAATCCATTGGGCCATGGAGCGCAGCGACATGCGGCGCTGGTCCTGGCCGCTGCAGGATCCCGAAACCCGGGCACCGGCTTACGCTCTGATCGATGAGAATGACGGACCGTTCAAGTTTGCGCTGGACCGCTACAAATATGCCGATCGCTATCCCGAACAGGATGCCAGCGTTTACAGGAGCCTGGCGGAGATCTTTCTGGACAAGCTCGAACTGCGTCTGGCGCATTCGGCCTATCTGTTCGGCAATCAACCGTCACTGGTGGATATCTCGATCTTTCCCTTTGTGCGCCAGTTCGCGCGGGTCGATCTGGAGTGGTTCGAGGCTTCCTCTTTCCAGGGACTTCAGCGCTGGCTGGAGGCGCTGGAAGCGGGCCCGCTTTTTTCCTCGATCATGCGCAAGCACGAGGCCTGGCACGCGGGCGATTCGGTTACCTATTTCCTCGCCGACGCGGCCGAAAAGGCCGAACGCGAAGCCGTCTGACGCGTCTGTTGCCGGGTTGGCGGCCGGACTGGTCGTTCACCGAATCCATTGCGCCGGCAATCCGGCCCTGCCTGGCCTGTGTGTGGCTTACGGATCGTGCCGCAGGCGGAATCCGATCAGGATGTGCTTCAGATCCGCGCGCGTTTTCCGGGTTGAGACCGCTTGTCCAGAACCGGTGCCATGGCCGCATCGGCGACATTCTGCAGCAGAGCGCGTTCCGGACGGGAGCGGGACAGTACCCGCAGGCCGATGACGCTGGAGAGCATGGACTGGGCCGTCCTGCGGGCATCGAGCCGGGTATCAATACTGCCGTCGGCCTGGCCTGCCTGAATCCTGTCGAAGAAAAACGCTTCGATGCTTTTCAGACTCTGCGCGACGGCGGCGCGCATCTGCGTGTCGTGGGCTTCCAGCTCCAGCGCCGTGTTGATGATGAAACAGCCTCTTGTGCCGTTCTCGGCACAGCCTTCCTCGACCAGCCTGGCAAACCAGGCGCTGAGGGCTTCGAGCGGCATAAGTCCGCTGTTCATTCCGCGCTGGCGCCGCTCGTCGTAGCGTTCGTAGGCAAGCCGGAAGAGAGCGCGTTTGTCGCCGAAGGTTCCGTAAAGACTGCCGCGCTGAATCTGCATGGCCTCGACCAGATCGTGCACCGATGTGCCCGCGAAGCCATGGCTCCAGAAAGCATTCATTGCATGCTCAAGCGCTTCTTCGATGTCGAATTCTTTGGTTCGCGCCATAGTCTGCCTGCGCCGCTGACAACAGAGATCGCCGTGAAACTGTAATATTCTCTCGGCTCAGGCAATGCCTGAATGGACCGTGCCCCGGATTTCAAGCTCCGTTCGCCGGGGATCTTGAGCAGGGCCGCTAACCCTCGAGCATGGTGCTGAGCTTCATGACCACGCCCTTGGAACCGCTGACCTTGATCTTGCCGGTCATGAAGGCGAGCGTGGGATCCAGACTGCCCTGCATCAGCTTTTCAAGGTTTTCGCTGGATACGCCCACGGTCGCGTCGCTGTCCGCGTCGTCATGGCTGAAGACCGCAGGACTTTCGGTGCCATCCCACAGGACGATGCCCAGGTCCTTGATGTCGAATTTCACACGGTAGCCCAGTGGAAGATTTGCGGCGGACCGGCTCTTCATGAGGCCGGTCAATTCTTCTAATGTCACTGGTGCACTCCCTTTACGCTTATCAGTTCTGCCGGCCCCCTTGGGACCAGGTGAACGGGCCTGGGAACAGATGAATTCCCATTCCAGTTATAGTAAATGTTTCCCGTTTGCACCAGAGCATGAACCCGCGAGGGCCTGCACCGGGTCGGGACGGGGAAGATCGGGTTCGTCCAGGCCGTGGTGTTTGATTTTCCGGACTGGAACTATCACAGTAGCGCGGACGTTTCCTTGTTGTATTGAAACGGGTTAACCTTGGCAGCAGAAGATGCCGGCGTATAATCCCGGAAACTGTTGGCGTGGGGTGAGCTGTCCGGGATCTGAAGCGAGCGGGCAGTACAACCGGCGTAGTGTTTCAAGCCGGAGTCACGAAGCCAGAGGGAGGCAAAAGGCGATATGTTGTGTTTTGGTCCAACGAGCTACCTGCGTCGGTTTATCCTGGCGCTCGCGGTCTTTTTTCTGACAGCTCCCGCTCAGGCGGCCGATACGCCCAAAGTCAATGCGCCGATAGATGCCTTTTTTGGTCAGTTTGAAGGCGAGACGACTTTCCTGACCGCGACCGGCGCTAAAAAACGCAATTTGTCCGTGTCCATCAGTCCGGTGCCGGACGCGATGCCGGGCTTGACAGGCGTAAGGCTTTTCTGGACCACCGTTCATAAGCGCGACGACGGGACGCACACACAAAAATCACATGAAACGGTTTTCGTTCCGGCCGACCCCGAGGGAACGATGTTCGTTGCAGTCAGATCGTCCGGCGACGCCGTTGATACAGCAGCCCTTGACGACGTGCAGGACAAGAAAAAGACAGACGCGGTTGCCGCGACCCACCTGCCGGCCGACCCGCGGGGAACGGCGCCCTACGTCTGGGGCAGGGTGAAGGAAAAGACCTTCTCGGTTTATGTGGTCGTGATTCGCGACGATGGCGGCTATGAAATTCAGATTTACGACCGAATCCTGACTGCGGAAGGCTTGACCCTGGTTTATTCGAGGGACCGCGGCGGCGAGCACATCAGGTTACTTGAGGCGTTTTTGAAACCCAGGAAAGATTGAGCGGAGGGTTTCGCGGCGGCGGGCACGAAGATGCCCCGCCGGCTCTCCGGCGGGGCAGGTTTCCCGATCAAGCCTGAACTAGGGGGCAATTCAAGCTCTGATTCGAGTTTTGCACAGGAATGTCACCGAGAGTTTAAACCCGGATTTTCGCTAAAATTAGGGTCAAGTGTTGGAGGTTCCGGCCGGTGCAATGTTTTCAGTTAAGTGGTTGTGTGAGGCGGAGGCCGGATCGGATTCATGCGTTATAGCGAGAGCAGATTTACCGGACCGGGACCAATCCGGTTCAAAGGCAGGATGCTTTTTCGCAGACAAACGAGAAGGGCGGTTCATGAGACGACATCACGATATGGGGGGACTGGCGGCTGGAGCGGTGGAGCAGAACCAGCACGACTATGCCCCCTGGGAAAAGCGGGTCGATGCGGTTCTGCGTCTGCTGTGGGCGCCAGGCCGGCAGATCATGACGGTCGATGAAATGCGGCGCGGGATTGAGGAACTGGGACCCGGCGCCTATGACGAGATGACCTATTACGAGCGCTGGATTGCTTCGGCCACCAACAACCTGATCGAAAAAGGCGTGTTCAGCGTTGATGAACTGGGGCGCAAGATGGCCGAAGTCGAGGCGCGCTGGGACGCCGAGCGCGCCCGGGGCGCGCAGCCGCACGACGACAGGACGGGGAAGGACACAGCATGACATCCCGGTTCCAGATCGGCGCCAGAGTGCGGGTGAGGCGGGCCTTCCCGCCCGGCCATGTGCGCACACCTTTTTTCGTTCGCGGCAAAGTCGGCGAAGTGACCGGCGTTGCCGGTAAATTTCCCAACCCGGAGGAACTGGCCTATGGACGTGACGGTCTGCCGGTCCTGGAACTTTTCCGGGTGACCTTTCGACAGCAGGATCTCTGGCCCGGTTATGAAGGCGGCGCCGGGGATACGACGGTCGTGGATATCTATGAACACTGGCTCGAAGACGTGCAAACGCAGGATCAAGCTGCGGAAGCCGGGGAGGGACAGCATGCCTGAGAAACAGGACGATCATCAACACGCAGGGCATTCACACGGGCATTCGCACGGGCATCCCGAAGGGCACCGGCATCCCTTTCAGCCCGATCTCGAAGACAGCGACTATAGCTATCATCAGGTCATGACCGAAGCGGTGGTCGAACTCTTGCTTGAAAAGGCGGTCTTTACGGCCGGGGAACTTCGCCAGACCGTTGAATCGATCGATGCAAGATCGCCGGCGCTCGGCGCGCGCGTGGTGGCCCGGGCCTGGGTTGATCCGGCGTTCAAGGAACGCCTGCTGAAGGATGTCATAACGGCCGCCGCCGAACTTGGCATTGATGCCGGCGGCATTCCGATTAGGGCGGTGGAAAACACCGCCGGGGTGCACAACGTTCTCGTCTGCACGCTCTGTTCCTGTTACCCGCGGATGCTGATCGGTCTTCCACCCGACTGGTACAAGGCGCGGGCCTACCGCAGCCGTGTGGTGCGGGAACCGCGCGCGGTGCTCGAAGAATTCGGGACGAAAATTCCCGACGACGTCGAGGTCCGGGTTCACGACAGCACCGCCGATCTGCGCTATATTGTGTTGCCCGCGCGTCCGGCTGACACGGAAGGCCTGGATGAGGAAGCGCTCGCGGCGCTGGTCACGCGCGACTGCATGATCGGAACGGCGGTGCCCAGGGCGAATTGATTGCGGCTTCGATCCGAAGCCGGGCTCGATCAGGCGATTGATGAGACTCTATCTCATGAACCGGGGGACAATTCAGGGGCCTGATTGCTTCAGTCAACAAGCATCGCAGCCTTGAAAGGGGAGACGCGGCATGTCGGATCTATCGGGAAAAATTCTCTTCATCACCGGCGCATCGCGCGGCATCGGTCTGGCCATCGCCAGGCGCGCTGCACAGGACGGTGCGAAGGTGGCGATCGCGGCCAAGACAGCTGAACCCCATCCGGTTCTTCCCGGCACCATCTATACGGCGGCCGAGGAAATCGAGGCCGCGGGTGGAGAGGCGCTGCCGCTGGTCTGTGATATCCGTTTCGAGGATCAGGTTCAGGCCGCAGTGGCGAAAACCGTCGAGGTCTTCGGCGGTATTGATATCTGTATCAACAACGCCAGTGCGATCCAGATGACCTCGACGCTGGAAACCGATATGAAGCGTTACGACCTGATGCAGGATGTCAACGCACGCGGCACTTTCATGGTCTCGAAGACCTGTATTCCGCATCTGAAAAAAGCCGAAAACCCGCACGTCCTGACTCTGTCGCCACCGCTGGATATGAAGGCGAAATGGTTCGACGGTCATGTCGCCTACAGTATGGCGAAGTTCGGTATGTCCATGTGCGTTCTGGGGATGGCGGAAGAATTCAGACGCGACGGCATCGCCTTCAACGCGCTCTGGCCCAGGACCGCCATCCGCACAGCGGCGGTGCAGAACATCCTGGGAGGCGAAGATGCCATGCGGCGCTGCCGCAAGGCCGGGATCGTTGCCGATGCCGCACATGTCATCCTGACCCGGCCGTCCCGGGAATTCACCGGCAACTTCTGTCTCGACGATCTGGTTCTGGCGTCCGCGGGCATTACCGATCTGTCCGGTTACGCCGATGTTCCCGACGATCAGCTGCTGCCCGACTTTTTCGTACCCGACGACATGCCACGGCCGTAAAGGATTTGACAGCATATACATTCACTAAAAATTGAATTAAAAGAGAGCTGTTTGTTTTCTAAGGTGAATCTTTGGAAGCGCTCGGTGTCTTTTCGGAATATCTGTGGTGTGATCGGCAAGCCCTCTCTCCAAAATTCAGGATGTTTTGCTGGAGCCGGTTCAAATCTGCCCCGCTCAAGTTCCGCCGCGCCGGATCTGTTCTGAATGAATAGCTTCGCCGACGCCGAAAACCTGCCGGATCAGTTTCAGCGCGCACTGTCGTACTGGAGGGAGATCAAGGGGGATGGCCAGATCCCGTACCGCCACGATTTCGATCCGCTTGATATCCCCCAGCTTTTGCCGCATGTCATTCTGACGGAAGTCGTGCGCGGGAAGTGCGAAGATCGGTTCGAGGATTTCAGGTTCCGCCTGATCGGCAGCTATGTCGACGATCGCGTGAAGGAAAAATATGCCGGCAGAAACCTGTCCACGATCGACGGAAAGGGACCTGGCTCGGGGATATGGGAAGCCTATTGCGAGGTCGAAAAGGAACAGACACCCACGATCAAGTCGTTCGAGTATCTTGGTTCGGCGGAAAATCTGAAAAAATCCTGGGAACTGTATCTGCCTTTGTCGAAGAGCGGCGAACGGGTCGATTTTATCGTTGTGATCCTGCTGTTCGAATGAGGTTTCCGCTGGCCTACTCCACGCCCCTGCGCAGCATGGTGACAAAGGAACGGGCAATTTCCGCCGGTGACTGGCGTTGGGGCTTGTACCAGCGCGGGGCATAGTTCAGGGCGCCGAGGAGGCTGAGGCGAAACAGGGTGCGGTCTACGTCCGGGGGCAGATCCAGCTCGTTGATCAGCTGGCGAAAGACCTGTTCGTAGTCGTTGCGCTGATCGTTGAGCCGCTTTTGCAGAATCGGCGAAACTCTTGAAATATCGGCCAGAACAACGCCGGCAAAGTCGTCATCCTCGAGAATGGCCGCCATATGCGCCGTACAGGCCGCTTCCAGCCGCAACCAGGGATCGGTTTCCCTGTCCATCGCCCTGCGCACCGCGAAATTTATCTGCTTGAGTCCCTGATCGTGCACCGCCGACATCAGGTCTTCCTTGGACAGGAAATGGTAATAGATCGAGCCGGCGAGGATCCCGGCCTGGCTGGCGATCTTGCGCATCGAGGTGGCCGCATAACCGTTTTCGCGCAGTTGCCGCGCAGCGGCTGCGATCACCTGGGAGCGCCGGTTGTCCGGACGTTGCGGGGAAGGACCGCTTATGCTGTCGGGGGCTGAGGCGTGGTTGGGTTTTCTCTGCATCTGTCAGTCTTCAATGGTTTGCCGTCAGAGGCGCTTTCGCGCCGACAGGGTGAAGAGGCATGCAACCCGGCCCCGATTCAAGCCCCCTGAAGTCGATCCCCGGTAATTTCATCCCCGGTAAAATCATGGGCGGTAAAATCACGGGCGGGAAATTCGCGGGTGGAAAAACACTGGAGGGGAAAGAATCGCTCAATCCGATTTTTCTTTCAATTTTCTTCCGGTAATTCCCTTCCGGCTTCAATCAGGTGGTGTTTTTTCAAGGTATTCCGGAGTTGGTGGTAGCTCAAGGACAGAAAGGCAGCGGTGGCTTTCTGATTGTAGCGGTTCTCAGTCAGGGCGCGGGTCAGCAGCTCCCGCTCGTAGTCCAGCGTCCTGTTCCTGAAATCATAGGGACCGCCTGGAAAGACCGTCGAGTCCCCTGACGGTGTCTGCGCAGCCGCTGTCGCGCCGGAAGGTTTGAGCTCTGTGGGCTGTGAAGCCCTGGCGCCTGGCGTATCAGATCCGGATGTGAGGGCCTGCCCTGATGATTGGGGGCGATAGGGGGAGGCAAAGGGATCGAGATCGACTGCGGCGATCTTTTCGCCGGGCAGGGCATGGGCGACGGCCCGTTCCACGACGTTGCGAAGTTCGCGAATGTTGCCCGGCCAGTGCCAGGCTTCGAGTTGTTTCATGGCGGATTTCGTGAAGCCGGGAAAGCCGTCCCGGTCCAGTTCCTGCGCCATGCTGTGCCCGAACGTCCGGCTGAGCAGGGGGATGTCGCCATCGCGGTGGCGCAGCGGTGGCAGCGTCACCACGTCAAACGCCAGCCGGTCGAGAAGATCCGCCCTGAAACGGCCCTGGGCGGCGGCGGCGGGCAGATCGACGTTGGTGGCGCCGATCACGCGCACATCCACCTGCAGCGTCGTGCTGCCGCCAACCCGCTCCAACTCGCCGTATTCGATAACCCGCAGGATCTTCTCCTGCACCGCCATGCTGGCGTTGGCGATTTCGTCCAGAAACAAAGTGCCCTGATGGGCCAGCTCGAAGCGGCCGATACGCCGCTTGAGCGCACCGGTGTAGGCCCCCGCTTCGTACCCGAAGAGCTCGGTCTCGATCAGGGTCTCGGAGAGCGCGGCGCAGTTGAGTTTGATGAGAGGGGCGCCCCAGCGCTTTGACAGGAAGTGGAGCCGGGCCGCGGCAAGCTCTTTGCCCGTGCCGCGTTCGCCCACCACCAGCACCGGCCGCTCCAGCGGCGCGATCCGGGAAATATGTTCGACCGATTCCAGAAAAGCACGGGACTGGCCGATCGGAGAAGGAAGATCCTGGGACATATTCTTAATGTAGTGATATCTGTTAAAAAGTATCAATAATAGATAAAAAATAGTGTTATTTTCATAATGAAAAATTGTGGACCCTTGGTCGATTTTGCAGAAAATTCATTGAAAACAGGTGGTTGAGAGAAAATATCCAGACTGGCACGCTCCGTGCACTCCAGGAGGTCATCAGTCACGATTCGAAAGAGAGGCATCATCGATGTCGTATCAGGATTATTCCAACGATCCCAATGCCCGCGTCCGGCGCCGGTCTTCCTACCAAAGCGAGCAGTCCGGCCGCGACGACGATCTACGCGGACTTTGCCGACGGACACTGCGGCGCGCGAATCAGGCCATGACCCCGAGCGGAAGCCGGCACTGGATGATCTTCGCCGCCGGCGTGGTCGTCGGGCTGATCCTCGGTTGAGCCGCTTCGGCGGGATAGACACTTCCAGAAAAAAACATGCGGAGCAGAACAATGAGCATTTTTTCCCGTTTGACCGACATCATCAATTCCAACATCACCACCATTCTGGATCGGGCCGAGGATCCGGCCAAGATCATCCGCCTGATCATTCAGGAGATGGAAGACACGCTGGTGGAGGTCCGAAGCGGCGCCGCGCGCAACATCGCCGACAGGAAGGAAGTCGAGCGCAAGCTGACCCGCCTGATCGATGCCCAGGCCGAGTGGGAGCGCCGCGCCGAGGTTGCCCTGAGCAAGGACAGAGAAGATCTGGCAAAGGGCGCGCTGCTTGAAAAAGCCAAGCTGGTCGAAGCGGTGGCGATGATGCGCGAGGACCTCGAGCATATCGAGGAGGCCCTGCAGCGCGGCGATGAGGATATCGCAAAGCTGCAGGCCAAGCTTGCCGAAGCCAAGTTGAAACAGAAGGGGATGGCGACGCGGCATGACTCGGCGGCGTCGAGCCTGAAGGTTCGTCAGACGCTGTATGACGGGCGTGTCGACGATGCCCTGAGCCGCTTCGAGCAAATGGAAAAGAAACTGGACGAGGCCGAGGGAAGAGTGGAAGCTTTCGACGTCGGCCAGCGCAAGACCCTGGCTCAGGAAATCATCGAGCTTGAAGTCGAGGATTCGATTGATGCCGAGATGGCGGCCCTCAAAGCCCGCCTGGCGAAGAAGAACGTGGCGAAAAAAGGATAAGGCAGATGGAGCTGGTGGAACTTCTTCGCACACCACTGATCATCTTTCTGGCGGTCGTTGCTCCGGTCTGGATCGTGGTTCACTACTTTACCCGCTGGCGTTCGGCCACGACGCTGTCCCATGACGATGAGCAGACGCTCTCCGAACTCTGGGATTCGGCGGCGAAAATGGAGGAACGTATCCATACCCTGGAGCAGATCCTCGACGCCGAGTCGCCTGGCTGGAGGGCGCGGCAATGAACGACGGCATGAAAGGAGCGTGGCAGAACGCCCGCCGCTCGGAGCACCCCCGGCATCCCGGCCAGAGCGACGGAGAGCCGTTCTACAGCAGAGTCCGCCTTTACCGGACATCCGGCGGAAAAGCGCGTCTGTTCGGTGTGTGCGGCGGGATTGCAAATTACTTCGGCATATCGGCCTTCTGGGTGCGGCTGGCGACGATCACCAGCGGGATGTTCTTCACCATACCGACTATCGCGGGGTATCTGCTTCTGGTCCTGATTCTGGACCGCGAGCCGGAAGATCTATACGACAGCCCCGAACAGGCGCGGTTCTGGCAGTCCGTTCACCGGGAGCCTTCTCTGACGCTGACAAGTCTGGGCAAGAAGTTCCGTAATCTGGAGCAGCGCCTGCGGCGCGTCGAGGCGCAGGTCACGTCACCGGCATATCGGATGGACCGCGATCTGCGCAACTCCTGACGCAGAGTCAGGCCCGGATTCGGGCCCGGATTCAGGCCCAGATCCGGGAGCCGCGGCGATCGAACGGTGACGGCAATCTGTTCACTGAATTCCGGCTGAGAAAAATTGACCGCCGTAAGGAGGGTCTACCTGTAAATACTGCCTCGAATGCTTGGGGCCTACCTGGAATTTTCGCCTGACGGCGGACTAGAGTTTTCGCTGAATTTTCCGCTGTACCCTGATGGTTTTCTGAAATCAAAGAGACCGTCCATCAGTATTCTGTTTTATCGGCGAGAGGGCGGTTTGAGTCGCTGATGGCTTCAATCTGGGACGATCTCGCTCCCGCGTCTTTGCGGTTCTCAGGCCGTGTTGTGTTGAATTTTCCCAGACAGCTCTTGTAGTACCGAGCGATTGCGGCGAATGCCGGGGTTAAGCAAAAGCGCTTCTTCGGCATTCGTCTGCAAGTCGAGCCAGTTGCAGAGGTCGGCCAGCATCTGGTCCCGGTGCATCCACAGCAGACAGAACCTGCAGCTGCCCCGGAAGGAATTCAGCCATTCGACTCCGGGCTCGATATGGGTATAGCCATAGCGCGCGGCGACACCCTTTGCCGCCAGTTTGGGTTCGATGAAGCTGTAGGTGTAGTCGGTGCCCCAGCGGGTGTATGCCAATGCCCGCGATATGCGTGGCAGGAAGCTGGACAGCCCCGTGCCGCGATAGTCGGGACGGTACCATGCGGCGCCGCTGAAGCAGACAGGTCCGGTGATCCGGGGGCCGGAGGGTGCCTCGCAAATCGCCAGTTCCTCCGGATACATCGCCGCATCCGGATATTCATAGGCGAGCCGAAGGGATTCGAACTCGGCCTTGAAGTCCGTACCTGTCCAATCGTAATAACGCGCGCATTGCGTCGCCACGATATCGCCCTGAGGATCACGTCCCGAGATCCAGAAAGAGGTGTCCGGGGTCATGCTGTTTACCCTTGGGTCGTACATGGGTGTCAGCGGATACCAGGACTCCGATTGCGTTTTATTGAATGTCAGCAAGGCATCGAAGTCGTGCTCGATCGCCAGACGGATCCCATGATCGATTGCGACTCTTTCTGCTGCCGCAAAAAAACCGCGGAGCGGTCGCAAGGGGCCGATTTCAAGATCAATCTGTTCCATGAAGTTATACGTAGCTGGTGTCATGATTCTCTCCATTTGCAGGTGGAGGCAGTACTTCCGACAGTGAGTTGTAGAGTCGTCATGATATTCTCTCAATAAGAATCACTTTTATTGAAAAAATAGAAGTTTACCTAGTTTTTCTCTTAAAAAGAGCATTCTGAAATTTTGGGAATACTTGAAGGGACGCTGGTTCCGGGGTGGCGGCTTGTGCCGAAGCAGGCGCTCCCGAAGGTCCCTGCCAGGCGCCACTCCCGGATTGCATCGGCGCGCGCCAGCGGGCAGTCTGCGGTGTGCTCACAGCTCCGCAGACTGGAATCCCGCAATCAGGAACCCCTTTTATTTATGGAAGCTTGGATCGCGATCACGATCGCCGCGGCATTCCTGCAGAATCTTCGCTCGGCCTTGCAGAAACACATGAAGGGGCGCGTGAGCACATCGGGTGCCACTTACGCGCGTTTCTGTTTCGCGTTTCCCTTCGCGATTCTCTATGTGGGCGGACTGACCGGGTTCGGCGGCTTCGAATTGCCCTCGCCACCGCCTTCCTTCTGGCTCTATGCGACCGTCGGCGGTGCGGCGCAGATCTTTGCAACCGCGCTGCTGGTATCGCTCTTTTCCTTCCGGAATTTTGCGGTCGGGACGGCCTACTCAAAGACCGAAACCGTCCAGACCGCCGTCATCGGAATCGTTATTCTCAGCGACCCTCTGAGTGCGGCCGCCGTGGCGGGTATTCTCATCAGCCTGGTTGGAGTCTTCGCTCTTTCCATGGCCAGGTCGCCGCTTGATCTCAAGTCGCTGCTGTTCGGGTGCTTGTCCAGAACCGCGCTGATCGGAATCGCGTCGGGAACTTTTTTCGGCATCTCAGCGGTTTCCTACCGGGCGGCGTCTCTGTCCCTGGGCGGGGAAGGGGTGATCGTGCAGGCCGCCTTTACCCTGGCCTGCGTGACCGTCATGCAGACCCTGGCCATGACGCTTTACCTGCGTCTGCGCGAACCCGGCCAGATTACCGCCGTGATCAGGACCTGGCGCGTGGCCCTTGGCGTCGGGGTGAGCGGCATGCTGGCGTCGGCCTGCTGGTTCACCGCCATGACCCTGCAGAACGCCGCTTACGTCCGGGCTCTGGGGCAGGTTGAACTGGTGTTTACCCTTGCCGCATCCTACTTCTTTTTCCGCGAGCGGCCGGTGATGATCGAAATGATAGGCATCGGATTGCTGATCGGTGGCGTTCTGATTTTACTGCTGGGATCGTAAGACGCTATTCTGACCCCAGAAAAGCATGAGCCACGCTTGATAGCGCGATCTCGGGAAAGGCCTGGACTGGTGACGGATGTGGAACGCAATGAGGGAACAGTTAAGCCCGTGCTCGTCTGGGATCTGCCGACGCGGCTGTTTCACTGGACGCTTGTCATTCTGGTGGGCACGTCCTGGCTGACCGGCGAGCTGGGCGAGATGGAATGGCATATGCGTTCGGGGATCGCGATCCTGAGCCTCGTCCTCTTTCGCCTGCTCTGGGGGATTTTCGGCAGCAGCACGTCGCGGTTCACGCAGTTCGTGAAGGCGCCGGCCGCCGCCATCGCCTATGCCCGGGGGCTGATCGCGGGCAAGCCTTCGCACAGCTTCGGGCACAATCCCCTGGGGGGCTGGATGGTGGTTCTGCTGCTGGCTCTGCTGTTGTCGCAGGCCGGGACAGGGCTTTTCGCCAACGACGACATCTTCACCGAAGGCCCGCTTTATCATCTGGTGACGAAATCGACGTCCGACCGGCTGACGAGCATTCACAAGCTTCTGTTCGACGGTCTGTTGATCTGTGTTGCGCTGCATGTCTCGGCGGCGGTTTTATACCTCGTCGTCAAGAAGGAAAACCTGATTCTTCCCATGATAAGTGGCCGCAAGAAAGGCACCGCCCTGGATCGGCAGGCGCCCTTCATCCTCCGCAGTTCCCTTGTGGCTGCGATCTGCCTGGCCGCCGCCGCCGCAGTGGTCTGGGCGATCCTGACTTTTGCCTGAAATCCTGTTCCGACGGGAGGCCGCCTCCGGACATTTCAGGTGCAGGCTGCGCACAGGGTCGTAATAGAATGGAAAGGGGTGCAGCGAACCGCACCCCGATCTTATAGCCGGGTCTGACCGGCTACGCGGTTTACTTGTCCCGATTGGCGTCGTGACAGCCCTTGCAGGCTTTGCCTAGGGCGCCGAGTTGAGCGCCGGCCGCTGTCATGTCGCCGCTCGCTGCGAGATCCGCGAGTTTCGTGGCTTCGTTTTCGAGGGTCTTGAGACGGGCTGAGAACTTGTCCCAGTCCTTCCAGATGTTCGCATTGGCAGTGGTTTTCTCGCTGCCCTTATCGAATGTGTCCTGCTTGAAGGCTTCTGGCGCCAGAGTTGCCGCTGCGGCAATCCCGCGCGCGTGGGCGGCAAGGGCATCTTTGTGATCGACCTCACCCTTGATGATCAGGACCGAGGCTTTCATATTGCCGCCGATGGTGCTCATGATGGCCTTGCGATACTGGATCGCAGCGTCCGGTGAGGTCTCCGCCATGACGCCGCCAGCCAGCATGATACAACCGGCAAGAGCGGATGCCCCCAGAATTGCCTTGTAGGTATTCATTGTTTTCCCTCCAAAATTTTAAAATTTCTCGAAAAACGGCCGGCAGCAACACGCCGCCTTCACGATAACAGCCTTGCGGGCGGATTTATTCCCGTAGCCCGAATATTTTTTCAGCCTTTGAGAAAGGTCGCGGTATCGGTCTCAGGCGGCCCGCTTTCGGGGCAGGACCTGCAACAGGAGAATTGGGAGCAAGAGGACAAAACCGATCGCCATCGTGGTGATGCCCGGAGCGATGAAGAAGAGTGATACGAGCCCTACCCAAAGACGCTCCAGTTTGCCAAGCGGCTTGAGCAGGTAACCTGAAAAGGCCACGCCGAGACAGGAGATGCCCAGCATGGCGCCGAGCAGGGTGATCGAGAAGGCGGCCCAGGTGAACCCGTCGGTGATCAGCAGTAGCGCGGGCGAATAGACGAATACGAAAGGCACCAGCGCTTTTGCGATGCCGAGCCGGAAGGCGGTGTTGCCGGTCCTGAAGGGGTTGGCCCCGGCGATTCCCGCCGCCGCATAGGCCGCCAGCGCAACCGGCGGCGTGATGTCGGCCAGTACGCCGTAGTAGAAGACGAAGAAATGGGCGACCAGCGGCTGGACCCCGAGCTGCGCCAGGGCGGGACCGGCTACGGCGACCAGAATGATGTAGGTCGCGGTGGTGGGAATGCCTGCGCCCATGATGATGCAGGAAAAGGCGATCAGAATCAGCGAGAAGAACAGCGCCCACTGGGAGACGGCGAAATAGCTGAAAGGCCAGACGGATCCCATAACCGAGCCGATATCGGTGGCTGTCTGCAGAACGACGTAACCGAGCCGGAAACCCACGCCCGTCAGTGTGACCACGCCGACAACGATACCTACGGTGGCTGCGGCGGCGCCGACGGCCAGGGTGCTGCGGGCGCCCGCAGCCAGGGCCTTCCAGAGGTCGGTCGGGGTCAGGCGGTCGACCGGGTTCAGGAAGCCGACCACCACGCAGGCGATGATCCCGTAGACGGCGGCGAAGTCCGGCGTGCGGCCCGACAGAATCAGATAAACCAGAATGACCAGTGGGATGATCGACAGCCAGTGCTGGCGCAGGACGACCATGGTTTTCGGCAGCTCGTCCGCCGACAGCCCCCGGAGACCGAGCTTCTTGGCTTCCAGGTGCACCATGATGAAGATGCCGAAATAGTGCAGCAACGCCGGGAATAGGGCGGCCGCCAGAATGTCACGCAGCGGAATTTCAAGATACTCCACCATGATGAAGGCGGCGGCGCCCATGATCGGCGGGGTGATCTGCCCGCCGGTCGATGCGGTCGCCTCGACGGCGCCGGCGAAATGCGCGGGATAACCGACGCGCTTCATCGCCGGAATGGTCAGGGCGCCCGTGGTCACGGTGTTGGCGATGGAGGAGCCGGAGATGGTGCCCATGAAGGCCGAGGAGAAGATCGCGACCTTGGCGGGGCCGCCGGAATAGCGCCCGGCGATGACCATGGCGAGATCGATGAACAGCTGCCCCAAACCGATGCGGGTGGCGAGAACGCCGAAGAGAATGAACAGGAACACGTACTGCGCCATCACGCCGATGGCGATGCCGTAGATGCCCTGATTGGTCATGTAGAGATGGTTGATCAGACCCAGCCAGCTGGTCCCGCCATGCTTCAGGGCGCCCGGCGCCCAGGGGCCGAAAATGGCAAAGAGAATAAAGAGGATTGCGATCGCGGGAAGCGTCGGTCCGACCGATCTTCGCGCCGCTTCCAGAGTGACCAGAAGCAGGACGGTCCCCATGGTGACATCAAGCTGGGAAGGGTTGCCGACCCGTTCGGAAACGATTTCGGGCGGCAGAAGAGGGAGGTACAGGGCCGAAGCGACGGCCAGCACGGCGAAGAGGATATCGAGGAAGTTGACGCCGTCGAAGCGGTACCATGCGGCTGCGGCCAGTTGCGTGCCCTTGGCGCGCCGCAGGGAAAACAACAGAAAGACCAGGCCAAGTACAAAAGACAGATGGATTCCGCGATGCAGCAGCTCACGCACCAGACCAAAGCCGGAGGCGTAGAAATGATAGACCGACATGGCGACCAGTGCGACCGACACAAAGGCGGCGATCCTGACGCCGATGGGCCGGAAGGCGGTTTCGGGATCGTACTTGCGCTCGAGCGCTTCCAGCTCGTCAGCGGAAAGCCGGTCCCTGTCCTTTGAATCAGCCGCCACGTGCTATCCCCCGGTCTCTCTTGTTCGAAACAAAAAAGGCCGGGCGCTTTCGGCGCCCGGCTTTATCTTTGGGCAGGCCTTATTTGATCAGGCCGGCTTCCTTGTAGAATTTCTCGGCACCCGGATGCAGCGGCACACCGACGCCCGATAGCGCAGTTTCGAGCGTGATGGTCTTGCCTTTGGCATGACCAACATCGAGCAGCGTGCGGGATTCCGGGTTCCACAGAGCTTTCGTGATATTGTAGATCAGGTCCGTGTCTTCCTTGGCGCTGGTAAACCACTGGGCGCCGACGGAGACGGTGGAGACCGCATCCACGCCCTGGTAGACCCCGGCCGGGATTTCACTCTGCGCAAAGAAACCGTACTTCTCGGCGAGAGCCTTGGCGCCGTCACCGTCGATCGGGACAAGCTTGATGTCCGCTGCCGATGCCAGTTCGACCAGCGAGCCCGTGGGGTAACCGGCGACCACGAAAAAGGCATCGATCTTGCCGTTGCGCAGGGCTTCGGAAGCCGCGTCGCCCTTGAGGGCTTCAGCGTCCACGTCCGAAACCGCCAGGCCGTTGGCTTCCAGGATGAGTTTGGCATCGACGTAGGTTCCCGATCCCGGCTCGTCGAGGGATACCCGCTTGCCCTTGAGGTCGGCCACGCCGTTGATGCCGCCGTCTTTCAGGGCGACCAGATGGATATGCTCCTCGAACAGCGCGGCAATGGTACGCAGGTCCTTGGCAGGTTCCTTGCCTTCCATCGTTCCGGTGCCGCTATAGGCCCAGTAGGCGACGTCGGACTGCGCGAAGCCCGAACTGCGCAGGCCGGAGATAATGGCGTTCACGTTGTCGACCGAGCCGCGGGAGGAGACTGCCGAGGCAATCAGTCCGTCAACGCCGCAGCTTCCGCCTTCACCGCAATCGCGCGATCCCGGCGGCTTGGAGATTGCATTCGCGATGACGCCGCCGACCGGATAGTAGGTGTAGGCCGTGCCGCCGGTGCCGATCGTGAAGAACTTCAGGTCCTGTGCCAGCGTGGGTGCGGCCAGACCACCGGTAAGTATTGCGGCGACTGCGGCCGTTCTTGCGATTTTTTTCAGGAGTGTCATCCCCGTTTTCCTTTCCCTTTAAGATGCCCCGCGATCAGACAGGCTGTGCGCGGGCTTTTTGCCGGATCAGCGGTAAGACCTTCGAGGCACAAAGGCGCTCGGTCCTGTCCCCGACCCGGGAAATCCAGCTTGCGATTGTTGCGGCATCGAACGGACCGGCAGAGAACCGCTCCCCTATCCGACGCAACCTCGCAATCCTTCAGCATGACATTCTCAGACGCAACCGCTGAAAGCCAGTCCGTATCGTCATTGGCATCGATTTTTCTGGGAATAGCACAGCGGAAAAGCAAATTAATCCTTCCGGAGATCTTGTGTGAAATCGCTGAATACAAAAGGGATGTATAGTTAATTCTGGAATTTTAACTATAACATTCAATATTAATTAAAGTTAAGACAAATAAAAAATAAAATAAAAGTTGTATTTTGTGTTTAATTTTTATAATTATTTGGTCGATATTAAATTTGTGAGGAGGGACGTAGATATGATGATGGATCTCCAGGTCACGGGCAGCCCGATCACGAACAGTCATGTCACGGACAGTCGGGGGACGCTATCCGCACAGTCCGAGCTGGCGCTCAACATGATTTCGACCATGGGGCGGGATGCGGCGATCAGCGCGTGCTGGGCAAACGAATGGCTCGGCGTGCTCGAGGAAATTTACGCCCTGGACCGCAGTCTCCACGGCACAACCTCCAGGGGGCAGGCGGCATGATCATCGACGCGAAGCTGAGCGAAGGCTATGTCGTGCTCTGCGACAAGCACAGCGAGATCCACTCTTTTCTGATTTCTACCCTGGGGCTGTCCGTCGAATGTCCGCATTGCGGCTCGACGGCGCTGGCAACCGAACTGGTGACCGACTTTTATCTGGCCGATCAGGCCGCCTGCGCCTGAGTCCTGTCCACCTGAGTCTGGTCACCTGAGTCTGGCCATCTGAGTCTGGCCATCTGAGGCCGCCTCAATCCGGGACCTGTTCTATTTTGGCCGCTGCAGGGTGAAAACACTCTCGACCTTGGCGTAGTCCATGTATCCCATCCGGGCGATGGGAACGACTTTAGAGATATCCACCAGACCGTCTGTCAGCACCCGGTCGTCGATATGGATGCCGACGACCAGACCAAGCACCATCGCATTGTCGTCACGGGGATCTTTTCCCGGCAGATCGACGATCTGGTATGTTTTGCACTCCAGGTGGATCGGCGATGCCTTGACCCGCGGCGGCGCAACCAGAACCGAAGGTTCGGATTCCAGGCCGGCGGCAGCCATCTCGTCGGTTTCGGCGGGGAAGGGGCCGCTGCTGATGTTCATCTGATCGCGCAGATCCCAGGTCGCGATATTCACCACGAATTCACCGGTTTCGCGACAGTTGGTCAGGGTATCCTTGAGATCGTCGAGTTTGCGTCCGTTCGACGAAAACATGACCATGTGGGGGTCTGAGGAAACACCGTTGAAGAAGCTGTAGGGGGCGAGGTTGACCACGCCGTTGCGGTTCACCGTCGATATCCAGCCGATCGGGCGGGGGACGATGCAGCTTTTGAAGGGGTCGTGCGGAAGGCCGTGCTTATTTCCGGCAGTTTCGTAGAACATATGGGCTCGATGATGTCTGAGGGAGGATTCGGAGCGCGGAGCCTATCAAGAAAATTCCGCGGGCGCCACTCGCTGTATCTTTCGCCGTCTGGAAGTCGGTTCAAATGCTCCGGGACTACAGGAGCGGGCTCGGGGTACCGATATCGGTTTGCAATCGGCTGTCGAAAGACTCGATGATTTCGGCGTGCATAAAAGAGGGGATCCTGGCCTTTGCACAGAGTTTGCCTGTGGCTTCGAATCCGCCATCGCGCAGAATGCGCTGTACGTTTTCAACCGTGATGCCGGTGCGTACCGCCATCGCGGCTTCAAAGAAAGGCAGGTTCCCGTTGCGGATGGCCAACAGGCAGAAAGTATGGGTCAACTGGCCTTTTTCGTAGAGTTCGCGCGCATAGCTGACGGCGTCGGCAGCGCTGGAACTATCCGCCAGTTTCAGCAGGGCGTTGTTTTGCGAGTCCTGCGCCAGCACATTCATGAAGTCAGGCATCAGGCTGTAGCGGCTCTCGAGCTGCTGACGCGCAGAGTCTGAAACCCGCATGATCAGACTGGTCACGATCGCCGGTGTCAGATCGGCCCGTGTCGCCATCTTTTCGAACAGGCTCGCATCCTGACTGAAGCGGCTGGACAGGGTCGAGAAACCGGACTCGTTGATCTGCGCGGGTTTGTTGTCGATCAGTGTGTGTGCGACGTCGAGGTTTCCGATCTCCGCCAGCAGGCCGGAAACCTTTGCGGTGAGGTCCTTGCGTCCGGCGATGGCGATGCGCACGCTGTCCGATACCGCATTCGCAATGTCACAGAGTTCCTGTTCAGAGAAAATTTTGGTGACCTCCAGGAAGGGGGCCGCGATATTCTCGATGTCGTAGGCGAGGGTAAGGCCGATGTCCTGCGGCAGGAATTTACAGTTTTTCACACTGTGAGACAGCGATTGCCGGACCAGTTGTACGGCGTCTTCCGCCAATTGGCGCGTGACCGCCCAGACCAGTTCGCGCTCCAGATCCGTGAGCTCCGACGCCAACTGGCTTTCAAGCTTGCATGCAACCTCAGCGCGCTTTTCCGCCGGCATTTCGCTCAGCAAATAGTCCGCATTGTAACTGCGTAGCGTTTTCTTTTTGTTCACTGCTCATCCTTGATGGCGAGGAAGCCCCTGAACCATCATGGCAGCATCTCTTAAAGTCGTTAGAGAGCGGTTAATCTTGCAGGAAACAGGCGTGGGGTTCCTGTCATTGTGGTCCCGGAACGGCAGGGTCACCCAAGCTGACGCTGAAAATCGCCGACTTCCTGCCCGGGTCGTCTTCACTTGAATAACAGCTGCCTGCAGCCCACAAGTCGCCGATCTGGTGAAAAAACCCGGCAGGGTTGCAGCCGGGTGAAGCCTGACTCTGCCAGAGACAGCTATTCGGATTGCGTTCTTGCCGTTTGTCCCAGTGTGACTGGCGAGCCCCCCTCAGCCGCGGGGCTGTAACGCGGCACGGCGCGGTTGGCAGGGAAACGGACGGTAATGGTCGTGCCGACGCCCAGGGCGCTGGCGATACTGAGATCGCCGTCGTGGGCCTGAACAAGTTTTTGGGTAAGGGGCAGTCCCAGACCGGTGCCTTCATGCTGTTTCGAGAAAGCGTTGGTGACGTGTCCGAAGACTTCCATCGCGACCGCGATTCCGGCTTCGTCCATGCCGATACCGGTATCCTTGATCTTGATGACGAAGCCTCCGTCGTCATCGGTTGTGACCGCCAAGGTGACCAGTCCGCCTTCGGGTGTGAACTTGACCGCATTGGACAGGAGATTTATCAGAATCTGTTTCACCCGCAGTTCATCGGCAAAGAGATAGGGCAGTTCGGGATCGATCACGGTTTTCAATGTCACCACCCCGCTTTCCGCACGCGGTGTGATCAGGCGGCGGGCGGCGGCGGAAACGTCCGCAAGGTCGACTTTTTCTTCATGCAGCGCGAGCTTGCCGGCTTCGATGGCCGACAGATCGAGCGTGTCGTTGATCAACTGCAGCAAATGGGTGCCCGATTCATGGATGTTGCAGGCATAGTCCATGTATTTGGGGCTCGCCATGGGGCCGAAGAGTTCGCGGCGTATCACATCGGAGAAACCGATAATGGCATTGAGCGGTGTCCGCAGCTCGTGGCTCATATTGGCCAGGAAACGCGATTTGACCCGGTTTGCGGTCTCCGCGCGTTCTTCCGCCCGTTTACGATCCAGAACCTCCTCGCGCAGCTCGAGGGTTCGTTCTTCAACGCGCTGCTCAAGGTCGTCGCGTGCGGCTTTGAGTGCTTCCTGAGCCTCCTTGCGCGCGGTGATATCCTCGGCGATGGCGATGAAGTGTCCTTTACCGCCTTCGGCGTTGCGCACCGGAGACACGGTCATGGCGCACCAGATTTCATGCTCGTTCTTGGTCTTCATGCGCAGGTCGCCGCGCCAGATCCGGCCTGAGGTCACCACCGAAAGCAGATCTCCGCATTCTTCGCTCAAGGTCTCGTCGCCAACCAGTTCGCGCGGCAGCAGGCCGGAGACTTCGCCGATGGTATAGCCCGTCAGGCTGGTGAAGCTGGGATTGATGTACTCGATGCAGCCCGTTTCGGTGGTGATGATGATAGCGGCGGGACTTTGCTCCACGGCGCGCGAGAAAGTGCGCAGCCCTTCGGTCAATGCGCTGTTCTCGATCTCATGCTGTTTGAGCGCGGCCACCATATGCTTGAAAGCATCGGCGGTTTCCTGGATTTCGGTGTAGCGGCTCCGCACTTCCGTCGTGGAGTCCAGGTCTCCGCCGGTGATGGCATGCGCATTGTTGCGCAACGCCGCGATCGGTTGGGCGATGGAGCGCCAGAGCAGGAAGCCGATAAAGCAGGCTACGACGGCAATCGCAATCGCCATATAAATGTTGAAGAGCTGGTTTTCCTTGATCTGGCCTAAAAAGTCGTCCTCGGGAACATGGATGGCAATCACCCAGGGCCAGTTCGGATTTTTGAACGGCGCGAAGACGGCGTGGTAAGTCTCTCCGGAGACTTCGAAGGTCGTGAACTGCTGCGACTTCAGGTCGATGTTGGAACGGGTGCTTTTCAAGGACGCATAGGCGGCTCTGCTGAGCATGTCGTCCAGTTCTTCGATGCGTGTGAAGCGGAGCCCTTTTGAGCTGTTCGAAATCGGCCTCTTGATCTTGTCCGCATCCGGAAAGGCGATGACGTCGCTGTTCTGGTTCAGGATGAAGGCCGAGCCGGACTTGCCGATCTTGAGGCGGTCGAGAAAGGTCGAGATCTCGGTGATTTCGATGTCCACCCCGACGACGCCGCGAATCGTGCCGTCGGAATCGTAAACCGGTGCAGCCGTCGTGATCCCGGGTTGGCGGGAGGTGAAAAAGATGTAGGGGTCGGTCCAGATCAGACCTTTGGTCTCCAGGGCTTTTTCAAACCAGGGACGGGTTCGCGGGTCGTACTTGTCTTCGAGATCATGGTTTCTGCCGGTTTCGGCATAGTTGGCGTCCCGCCACAAGAGTTCAACGTTCCTGGCGCCACCACTGGTGCTGATGATCTTGGTCCGATAACCGCCTTCAGCGAACTCGTTGTCCCGTTTGACGAAGAAAAAACTACCGTCGGTAGCGCCAAAGTAGATTCCGGAAAACTGTGGGTATAGCCGGAGTTGTTCAAAGAAATAACGCTCCATCGACTTTGGGTTGTCGCTGCTCAGGACATTGTGATCGGCAAGACGCTGCGTCAGATCGGCTGCCGTCTGGGCCGGAGAAAGAAATTCTTCCGAACGATCTATCGTATCCGAAGCGACGTTTTCCATGATCTGACGTGCATGGCCGAGCAGAACGTCTTCGGTGGTGACGTAGGAAGAAAAGAGAATCGCGGAGACAGTGACGAACTGTAGGCCTATAATCCCGAGGACAAGGACGCTTTTGATAGAAGGCTTCATGAGCCGGTTTCCGCTTCGAAACTTGTTGATTTCGTCGATCCGCAGCTTCTAGGCTCGCAGAAATGTAGCGTCAGGACAACTCTCGCAACACTTGGGTTGAAGAGGATGATCCAGGCCTGTTATTCGCTCGGGCTAAGGTGAAGCCGGATGCTGACGTGGCGCTTTGAATGGCATACACTTCAAAGGCGAGACGTACTGTTTCGAAATTTGCGGCGACTCGATATCGGTACAATTGCGAAGCACTACTTCAGGTAGATTGTGCCAGTTCACAGATATGACACAGAATGACCGGGAAATGGCCACTATTCTCGTCGAAAGTTGAATTCAACAGAGAGTGATGCTCCGAACGTCCGGAGGAAGGTGTATTGCATGAGTCAGGGAGGAGGCGAGGAAATGTTTTCCAGAGGCGAAAAAACAGGGGAAGAAAAGATGGAGCAGTCAAAAGTGGAACAGCCGAACAGTGATTATTCGACAACATCAACAGCCCCACGGACGAGCAGCGGCAAGCCGTCGGTTATCAATGTCGATCTCCGCATCATTGGCGACCTGGAGAGCGCGGGCGATATTCAGGTCGATGGTACTGTCGAAGGCGACATCCGGTCCCGTACTGTAACGGTCAGCCCCGGCGCGAACATCAAGGGCTCGATCCAGGCTGAAACGATCAACATCAGCGGTACGGTCAATGGCCAGGTGGAAGCGCCGACCATCAATATATCCAAAACCGCCAATATGACCGGCGATGTCATTCACCAGATTCTGTCGATAGAAGCCGGCGCGCAGTTCGGTGGAAACTGCCGACGGCTCGAAAGCGTCAAGGCGGCCCGCGCCGTTCAGACCGCAGCGCAGAAATCGGGCGTTCAACCGACCGCATCCGATGCAACCGCCGCCATAGGCAAGGTGGCGCGGGTCTAGGTCATGACCCCATAAACTGGAGCGCACGCAGATGACGTGACGCGTCCTTGTCGGGCACCGTCTTGAGGGACCCGGGAGATTTGGCTGCAGGACCGTGATTGCCTCCCTGATATCGACAGGACGAGGGGAAGCCTTGTCCTAAAGGATCCGGGTTCCGCCGCCAGAGTTTTGTCATGCCTTTGAACTGCCAGGTCTTTGAACTGACGGGCCTTTCGGAAGTACCGAAGCACCGGCATTGAGCGGGGTGTTCGGCAGTGAAATCCGCCGTGATCGGAATTACAACAACAGATTGTTTTTTCCCTGGCGGGCGCACAACAGGCAGCCATAACCAATTCTTCATGGGCTTACCTATAAAATCCCGCAAATCTAAGACACTTTTGAAAATGATCGGCTGTGCACAAGTCCTATACAATTTCTGCGATTATACTGGCGATGGCTGTTGCCCTTTTGGGGGTCGACGCGCATCAACGCCAGTCGGTGCGCCTGCAGGATCTGAAGCACAGCTTTGAAGCCAAGGCGGCAGCTCTCAACAGCCTTGTGCAATGGGCCGGCCATCATATTGATATACTGCGTGAAGTGGGGCAGAATGGACTTCTGAACCATCACGATCACGTCCAGCCTTCATATCTGTACGAAAGCCTGGCGCCCTCGGCGAATTTTAACGGTTATGCGCTCGATAATCTGCGGTTGGACGAGTATTTCTCGCGATACGGCAACCTCACGGGTGAGATGACCCTGGACCGGGACGATCCGGAGCTTCGCCGTGAAATCGAGATGGCTTTTCGCCTGAACTCGCTGTTCGCTTCCTTTCATGACTCTGTGCCCTTTGTCGAGCGGATCCATTATCGCTCGTTCAGGGGCTTCGAAAATAGCTATCCCTGGGTTTCTTCCGGTACGCGTCATTATTCCCGAGCGGACAATTCCCATCTGGAGATGCTGGCCGGGCAGCCGGTCGCGAACCCAGGCCGGACACGCTACTGGGTGCAGCCGGAGAATGCGCTGACGCGGGAAGAAAGCCGGATCATGACACTGGCGGCGCCGATCGATCACCACGGCAGGTATCTGGGTGTCGTCGCCATGGATCTCGATCTGGATCAGATCAGCGCCGATCTTGAAGGCGATCTGGCGTCCGTCGGCCAGATCTTCCTGCTGAACAATGAAAATCGGGTTCTGGCCGCTGCCGGCCCGCCGGCCCCTGCCGGCACAGTTATGGCGGAAACACGGAATGAACTGCCGGCTGTCCCGGCGAAAATCGGGCGATTTCTGAGAAGCGGGGTTTCGCCTTCTGACCTGCTGATCCTGCAGCGGAACATGACGGATGTCCCCTGGCGTCTTGTCATGGCGGTACCCCACGGGCGGATACTGAGTGATACGATCAAGGGCATGTGGGGGGAACTCGGGGCTCTTTTGCTGCTGGTTTATCTACTGATGTCGGTCGAACATCGACGCAGGATTTCCTTCGCGCTGCAAAAGAGTGAAACCGATCTCAGAAGCTATGTTGCCGATCTGGAAAAAAGTAAACTTCAGGTCGATACGCTGGTTGCGGAGATGGTGCATGAAACCACACGACAGCGCGATCGCGAACGTCAGTTGTCCCAGGCGCAGAAGATCGCCCGCCTGGGCGACTGGCACTGGGATGTCAAAACCGAAGTTGTCGAATGTTCAGCCGAGCTGTCGCATATGCTGGGGTTCGAAGAGGACAGCGTGGCGATCGGTTTCGACGAACTCTTGGCACTGGTCCATCCGCAGGACCGGGAGCTCTTTATCAGCACATTCAAGGAGACCTTCGAGGAGAAATCCGCCTGCGACTTCACATTCCGCGTCTTGCAGGACGATGGCGGCGAACGTTTCGTCTGGCTGGACGGCAGCTGCGAACTGGACGAGAGAGGCGAGGTCGTCGCTCTCTTTGGGGTTTGTCAGGATGTCTCGGTCCAGAAAAACACCGAACTCGCCCTGATCCAGGCCTTAAGCGAGGCCAAGGAGGCCAATCAGGCGAAGTCGGATTTCCTGGCAAGCATGAGCCATGAACTGCGCACGCCGCTGAATGCGATTATCGGATTCGGTCAGGTGATCGCCGGTCAGATGTTCGGCCGGATCGAGATTACCCGCTATAGCGAATACGCCTCCGACATACTCGCCAGCGGGGAGCATTTGCTCGATATTATCGATGACCTGCTTGATCTCTCGAAGATCGAAGCCGGTGAATTCGAACTGCATGAGGAAAACCTCGATCTTGTCGAACTGGCGCGCGAAGTGATCAAACTGATGGGCCCGCAGTCGGAGAAGGCCGGGATCACGCTCTCACTGCAGACGTCGGAGAAGGAAGTCTGGATCAGAGTCGACCGCCGAACGCTCCGCCAGGTCATGATGAACCTTCTTTCCAATGCAATAAAATTTTCCAGTGCCGGCGATGTTGCGGTTCTGGCGATCGAGGACAACGTTGCCGAGGGAATTCTTCTGACCGTCCGCGATACCGGTATCGGGATCAGCGAGGACGATCTCTGGCGCGTGATGCAGCCCTTCGGACAGGTTGCCAGTCCCATGACACGCAATCATCAGGGGACCGGATTGGGACTTCCGATCGTCAAGGCGCTCGTCAAGCTGCATGGCGGTCGTTTCGAGATGGAAAGTGTGCTTGGTCTGGGCACAACGGTAAAAGCCTTGTTCCCGGTCGAACGGCGTATCGATCACCTGCTTGAGCGGGTGTCCTGACGACGCCAGGCCTGTTCGGGGCGACCGCCGGCCGGGAATCTGGAGTGTCGTTCGCCCATTTGATGGTGAACCCGCTTCAGGTTCGTCTTTGTGCCGCGGGAAAGCATCAGAGTGCGGAAACCAAGACATTCAGTGAAAGCTTTCGGCTGCACGCTGCCGGGTGTTTCCGGCGGCAAGCGGCTCTTCCAGCCCGTTCAGGACCTCGGCGAACTTTGCCCAGCTGTCGCTGCTGCGCGGCCGTAGCGCAAGACGCTCGGACAAGAGGTTCCGGGCGAGTTTCAATGCGCCGGCCCTGACCGCCGCGTCGATCAGAATCTGGGAAAAGATGTCCCGCTGGGCGTGACTGGCGCCGATGCGGGCGTAATCCAGCCTGATGGGTAACAGGCGTTCGATGCAGCGCTGGTGATTGCCCTTGAAGTAGGCGGCGATGGCTTCGCTGAGCGGAAGGGTGAGAGTCCGGGCGTTATCCGCGGCGACGCTGCCATGCGCCGCAGCGGAAAATTCGAACAGGGAGGTGGTGAAGCGGGCGATATCGATATCAAAGCCGCGGCGCGCAAGCGCGATCATCACGTGGGTGTCGGTGAAGGACTGAAAATGATCGCCGATTCGGCCTGAACAGATGTTTGCCAGCATGTCCCAGCGATTCCCCACGTCAACGCCCCGAAGTTCCAGTCTCAGCAGAATCGAAACCGCGTTCTGGATGTTCAGGTAGAAGTCATTCGGTTCCGGAAAAATCGCATCGTCATAGAGCATAAGAACCCGTTCATGATCGCCGGACTCAAGCGCGAACATCGCCAGGTGCCAGTAGAGGTGCTCTTTCATGGGATTGCGATCGGCCCAGGCGTCCGGGGACACCGTCAGCAGCGCGAGGCCTTCGTCCAGCCGTCCCTGCATCTCGAAGACATGGCCGAGCGCATGCACGGCCCAGAGATCATCGCTGTTGAGTTCGACGGCCCGGCGGGCCGAGGCTTCCGCTGCTGCGTAGTCGCCGCTTTCTTCCAGCCCGAAGGCGTGCATGCCCAAAAGAAAACCGTAACCCGGCACGCTTTCGTCCCAGCTGGATAGCAGGCGACCGGCGCCGTCGCGCATGCCGTAATTCCGGCCGAGCCAGAAGCTGTAGTGGTGATGCAGGCTCGCCGAGAGGAGGTCGCGCGGATGTTCCACCAGGATCTCGTCCCAGATCCGGCAGGCGCCGATGCTGTCCCCCCGGTGCAGCGCCGCCAGGGCGGCGATGCTGGCCTTTTCGCGCCAGGTGACATGTTGCGACAGGGCTTCGGCGGCGGCCAGACTTTCCGCGATCTTTCCCTGTAGTGCGACCGAATGAAATCCCGAAAGCAGGAAACCCTTCAGGCAGTGACCCATCGCAAAGTCCGGGTCAGCTTCCAGAAGCTTCTTCAACGAGGGCGTCGCGGCCAGGCGGAATTCGAGATAGTGCGTCACCGTCTCGTCGTACGCCGCCGCGGCGGCATCGCTTTCGGTGGTCAGGGGAATGCCGCGCTGGTCACTTCGCATCGGATCGTGCTCCGGTTTTTTCTGTCTCAAACGGTTGCTGCAGTCTCGTGGTGTTAAGAAGCGGCCACAGCCCGCCGCTGCGGGAAAAGCGACTGCAGGCCTTCGCGTGAAGCCGCACAAACACCGCGTTCGGTGATCAGCCCGGTAACATAGCGCGCCGGTGTCACATCAAAGGCATAGTTGGCGGCCGGACTGCTGCCGGGCGTTAACCGGATAGTGACCAGATCGCCCTGCGCCGTGCGGCCGGTCATGTGGGACACTTCGCGTGCGTCACGCTGCTCGATGGGAATGTCCCGCAGGCCGTCCTCGATTGTCCAGTCGATGGTGGGGCTGGGCAGGGCGACGTAGAAGGGGACGCCGTTTGCCTCCGCCGCCAGGGCTTTCAGGTAGGTGCCGATCTTGTTGCAGACGTCTCCGGCCGCCGTCGTGCGGTCCGTGCCGACAATACAGATATCGACTTTTCCGTGCTGCATCAGGTGGCCGCCAACGTTGTCGACGATGATCGTGTGCGGAACGCCGTGACGTCCGAGTTCCCAGGCCGTGAGGCTGGAACCCTGATTGCGAGGCCGGGTTTCGTCGACCCAGACATGGACGGGTATTCCGGCGTCGTGGGCCTTGTAGATCGGGGCAATGGCGGTGCCCCAGTCCACCGTCGCCAGCCAACCGGCGTTGCAGTGGGTGAGCACATTGACTGTGCCCTGCCGGTCCTTCGCATCCCACAGCGCTGCGATCAGGTCTTTGCCGTGGTCGCCAATCGCGCTGCAGATGCCGACGTCTTCGTCGCAAATTTCGGCTGCCCGGCGCCAGGCCGCGGCCGCGCGCTCTTCGGGTGGCAGGGGCAGCAATTGCGCCCGCATGTCATCGAGAGCCCAGCGCAGGTTCACAGCCGTCGGGCGGGTTGCGAGCAGAGTCTCGTAAGCCTGTGTGAGTCGGGCATCCGATCTGTCGCTCCTGAGGGCCAGGCAAACGCCGTAAGCGGCGGTCGCACCGATCAGCGGTGCACCGCGCACCAGCATGTCGCTGATCGCGCGGGCAGCGTCCTCCAGGCTCGTCAGCTGCACCGTGACGAAGTCATGGGGCAGCCGGGTCTGGTCGATAATCCCAACGGACTGACCGTCCGCTGCGCGCCAGATGGTGCGGTAGGCTTTCCCGTCGACATTCATGCTTCACCGCCTCCCTGCAGTTTTTCCGCGCTGTGCCGGACCGCCGTCACCGTGTCGTAGCTGCGGTGGTTGACGATCAATGCGCGTCCCAGCAACAGGGCCCTGGTTTCACAGGCTGCGCGCAGGTCGGGATCCTCGATGCTCTCCAGGTCCTCGACATGGGCGAGCCCCAGTATCCGCCGGACCATTTTCACGCCGGCAAAGCCGAGCGATTCCTGCAACAGCTGCTGCATGCAGGCCTTTCGGTGGTCCGCGAGAACCGCGGCGCCTTCGGCGTCGTTGAAGAGTTCCGCGACATAGATATCGCCGTGCCCTTCCTGTTCCCAAAGCTGCAGGAATCGTGTCTGGAAAGTTTTCCAGATCAGTTCGATCTGGTCGAGAATCCAGGCCGCGTATTCCTGCCGGTCGTCGGTGGCATCGGCATGGCCGGGCTGCGCGAAATATGCCAGGAAGAGGTTGCCGATCACGGCGCCGATATCAAAGCCGCGCGGCCCGTAAAACGCGAACTCCGGATCGATCACCCTGGTTTCGCTTTGCGTCACCATGATCGATCCGGAGTGAAGATCGCCGTGGATCATGGCTTCGGCGCGGTTCATGAACATTTCCTTGAGCACCTGGGCCTCGCGCTTGAGCGCCGCGTCGGCGCGAAACGCCGCTGCCATGCCGTCAAGTTGCGGGCTCGTCCAGCGATTGAGCTCGGCGATACGGTAGGGATCGGTGAAGACAAGATCCTCGGTGATCCTGCAGAGTTCGGTGTTGTCGCAGAAAAGGGCGATGCGCCTTTTCTTTTCGGCGGCAGGCAGGTGGAGATCCGAGGTCCTGAAAAGAGTCTGTGCCATGAACTCGGCGATATGTTCCGCGAACTTCGGATAGCGAATCCCGGCGATCAGACCCTTGCGCAGAATGATGTGCGGCGTCAGATGCTCCATCACCGTCAGCGCCATTTCGTGGTCGTAGTGATAGACCGCGGGCAGCCGTTCAGGCACGCAGGCGATTTGGGTGACGAGCGCTTCCTGTTCGAAGAATGCCCGCTTCAACGGGAGGGGCCAGCTTTCGCCGACCAGGCGGACATAGGGCAGGGCCTGTTTGACGACAAGCGAGCCCGACGGGCCGCGCACAATGAAGACGAGATTGAGGTTGCCGTCGCCGACCTCGTCGACCTGCCAGCCGTCCGGACCGCCGCCCAGCTTTTCCGCGCATGTGCCGATTGCACCGAGATAGCGCGGCAGGGTCTGGACGTCCAGCGGATGATACCCCTCGACCAGTCCTGTCTTGCCGGTTTCCGAAGCCAGCGACATTTCGATTTCCACCCTTTGGCTTGTCACCTTTGGACGACAGCCTACAGGCCGTCAGTCCGGTTCAGCGTTAGCGTGGAGGATGACAGAAACCCCGGCCTGCAACCAAGCTGAAATCGCAGTTCGGCTGTCAGAAAACTGCGCTCCGCGCCATCGGTGATAATGCAATGCGCAGCCTTCCGGTTGCAAACGGGACACCTAAAAGGAGACCGTTTCGCACAGCATTTTATGCCGGAATGGTCCGGCCAGACTCCAGGTCACGGAACCGACAGGTCCGGTGAGGGTGCTTCGAGGCTTGTCAGGAACCGGTGTGTTTGAGTCGCGTGGAGGCTTCGATGAAGCCTTCTTCGTCGGCAAAAGCGAGATAGTTATCCAGTACACGCATCAGTTCGCCGCCATCGTCGGACAATTGGACGCCATGCTCTTTGGTCGTGCCGCGAACGGCGGCGCAGAGGTCGAGCAGGAGGGATGTGTGGTTGAACGCATAGTCGCCCATTGACAATGATTTCCTTGTAAGTTTGACACGTGCCCATCAGCTCGCAGGGAGCTTCAAAATGATCGGCGCAAGCTATTCAGAACTTGTGTCGTCATTAAGGCGCCGTGATTATCTTTTGACTGCGGCTCGCCTTTTGTATCTTGAACACTAGGCATCCGTTGCGCGCATATCAATTAAATTCACACAACCGGCATCAGCGCGGCAGGATGTGCGGGGGATCCGTCTCCAGATCCCTTTACCATATTTCCCGGACGTCTATAGCATAAGCTCCGGCAGTGCAACTCATGTGTGAACCAACAGCGGATTTGGCGCTGGACCGCGATCGCAACAAACAAAACCGCAGGTTACCCTCCGGCTTGTTAACGATCGGGCTTCGAGTCTGCCCGTCTGCGCACCAGGATGAGTACGATCCCGAAAGCGATCATTGCGCCGCCGGCAAGATTGCCGGCAATCGTCAGGAGGCTAAGCCCGATCGGGGCCCCTTCGGCCGCGCCGACCAGGCTATAGGGGAGAACCGGCGTGTAGCTCAACGCAACGATCCAAATCCCAAGCTTTACCATCTGGCCCTCCGGCTTGCCTGACCGACGATCAGCGCCGGCTGATGTCGGCGCGATTCTCTCCGGGTCAGGCAGATCATCGGGGCCATGTTATCAGACAGAGCCGAAAGAACCGTTAAATCTCGAATTTGTCTTAAGTTTTGAGCATTCGCGGCAGGGATGCCGTCACTGTAAGACCGCCGCCAGGACGATTGACCAGCGTAATGTCGCCGCCGTGACTGCGGATGATCGAACGGGCGATGGCCAGTCCTAATCCAATGCCGCCGGTCCCCCGGTTGCGGGATTCCTCCAGCCGTTCGAAGGGCGCAAAAACCCGTTCAAAGGCGTTTTCGGGGATGCCGGGACCGTCGTCCTCGACGATGATCAGCAGGTTTCCGGGGTCGGGTTCTCCAGCCGGCTGTTCGATGCGGACCCGGGCCCGTTCTCCGTAGGTGACTGCGTTTTCGATCAGATTGCTCAAGGCCCGCTTCAGACCGACGGGGCGGCAGGCATAGGGCAGCCGCCCGGCTTCGACGCAGGTGACGTCCTTGCCCATATCGCTGAGATCGTCGCAGAGACTGTTCAGAAGTGCGGCGATATCCACGGTCCGGGTATCTTCCTGCACGGCCTCCTCCCGGGCGAAGTCCAGGGTGCCCTTGGTGATCCGCTCCATCTCGTTGAGAGTCTCGATGATCTTTTCGCGGGTCTCGTCGTTTTCGATGAACTCGGCGCGCAGACGCAACGAGGTGATCGGCGTCCGCAGGTCGTGCGATATTGCGGCGAGAAGCCGCGTCCGGTCCTCGACAAATCTTTGCAGCCGGGTACGCATGGCGTTGAAGGCCCGGGTGGTCCGGCGCAGTTCCCGCGGTCCGTCTTCGGGCAGGGGCGGGAAGTCTTCACCGCGGCCGAAGCGCTCGGCGGCAGAGGCAAGCCGGGTCATGGGCCGTGCGATCCGCCGCGCCATCAGCACCGCGATCAACGCAATGGCTATGGCCATGACCGCCATGGAAACCAGCGCCGGCCATTGCCAGCCGATGGCCATTCCGGGCACGACGGTGGCGGCATTCAGCCAGCCGCCGTCCGGCAGTCGCAGCGATGCCAGAAGTCCGAAACCCGGCGGTCCGGGCCAGGGGGGGTGGTGTTCCCTGTGATCTCTGTCCTCGCCGCCGGCGTCATTCCGGCGCCAGTTTTCGCGGGCCCGTTCATCCCAGTTCCGGTCGTAGCGATCCTGTCGTTCCAGATATCTGGCCCAGCGGAAAAAGCGCGGCGTGGTCGTTATGGCGACACGCACCTCGGGAACGGCGCCATTGAGCAGACCCTGCAGACGGTCGCGTTCGCTTTCGGCCAGACTTAAGCCGCGCTCTGCTCCGATCGCGCTTTCAGCTGACAGCCAATAGCGCAGACGCCGTGAGCTGACCTGGCGTACGACACGTTTTCGGCCTTCCGCCGGCGTTTCCAGCAGCAGCTCCGCTGTTGTCGCGATGGCGACGATCGCTTCCTCACGCACCGCGCTGCGGACCGACGCACGCCGCTCGTCCTCGAAAATGGCGGCGCTGACGATGTGCGAGGCGACCAGTGCCAGCAACAGCAGGGTGATCATCTGCCCGGCAAGGCTTTTCGGCAGAAGGTACTTCACGGCAGCCGGCTCTTCATTGCTGTTTGACGTCGGCGGCGAAAGAATAGCCACCGCCCCAGACGGTCTTAATAAGCCGTGGCAGCTTCGGGTCTCTTTCGATTTTCTTTCGCAGGCGGCTGACCTGGTTGTCGATACTGCGGTCAAAGGTCCGGGCTTCGCGTCCCTGTGTCAGATCGAGCAGCTGATCCCGGCTCAACACCCTGTTGGGGTGGTTGAGAAACGCCCGCAGAAGGGTAAATTCCGCCGAGCTCAGCGGCGTGACCACATTCGCATCGTCGACCAGTTCGCGTTGATCGACGTTCAGACACCAGCGGTCGAATGTCACGCTGTTGGGCGCCAGGCTCTCGCGCTGGGGCGGCAGGCTGTGCGAGCGTCTGAGCACGGCCTTGATCCGCGCGAGCAGCTCTCTGGGATTGAAGGGTTTGGTCAGATAGTCGTCGGCGCCGATTTCCAGTCCGATGACCCGGTCGGTATCCTCGGACATGGCGGTCAGCATGATCACAGGCGTCTCGTGGCTTGCGCGCAGCCAGCGGCAGAGCGACAGTCCGTCTTCACCCGGCATCATGATGTCGAGGACCACCAGATCGATGGCGCTGTCATGCACGGCACGCTTCATCGCCGGGCCGCCGTCGGCGGTGGTGACCCGCAGGCCGTGCTTTCGCAGATACTTCGCCAGGAGACTGCGGATGTCTTCGTGGTCATCCACGATCAGGATGTGCGGGGTGGGGTCCATGGCTGCGCTGTATGATCTGTCTGTTGAAATGATCTGTCTGTTAAAATGCCGGGGAGTCTCGTCCGGCACCGCCACTATGCGGCAAGTGCGGCAGGGCCCGAGGAAAAACTTGTATCAGAATGTCGCAACCGGGCTGCCCGGCACAGGTTGCGACGATTTTCCGCTCCGCCTGACAAAGTTCTGCGACATCTGCGCCCTAAGTTGACCTTATCGAATGCATCAATTCAGAGGACGACCATGAAAAAATCGATAAAGCTGACAATTGCAACCGCCACCCTGCTGGCGACAATTGGTATGAGCGGCGTTGGCTTGAGCTATGCTCACGAACGCTGGAAGGGCAACGAGGGGCGGAATCCCGGTGCTTCGGCGCATGGCGGGGAACGTCACGGCGGTGCGGGGCAGCATGGCCACCATCAGGGAAAACACCGCAGGCACATGATGAAGCTGCTCAAAGAGTTAGACGCGAATGCGGATGGCTCGCTGACGCAGGCTGAAATCGACGAGGGACGCGCGGCACAGCTCGCCAAATACGACAGCGACAAAAACGGGTCGCTGAGCCTGAAGGAGTTCGAATCGCTCTGGCTCGATATGATGCGTTCGCGCATGGTGGACCGTTTTCAGGATCTGGATGAGGATGGCGACGCCCAGGTGACGGGCGGCGAATTTGCCGAACCCTTCGCCGGTATGGTCGAGCGGCACGACCGAAACGGCGACGGCGCCTTGTCGAAGGACGATCGACCTAAACGGAGCTCGCGCGGGCATGGCGGCGGTGATGACAAGCGGTCCGACTGATTTGCAACTCTGATTTGCGGCTGCTGCTCCGGGCGATAAAGCCCGGAGACTGCGGCGCGATGGCCGTGAGAATGCCGGGTGCGAAGTTGGCGCCCGGCATCCTTGCGGAGAGTCTGATCGCTTTGACGGGTTGGAGGGCGTTATGCGGCGCTGTCTGATTTGATCAGATGTAGGTCCCGCTGCGGGAAGGGAATCGAGATGCCCTCGGCGTCGAAGCGTTCTTTCATCGCCTTGGTCATGTCGAACTTCAAGGCCCAGTAATCATCGGCGGCGCACCAGACCCGCACGATGATATTCACCGAGCTGTCCGCCAGTTCGCCGACCGCAACCATTGGCGCTGGATCCTTGTGTACCCGCGTATCCGCGTCGGCAATCTCCAGGATCGCCTTCATGGCGGCGTCGATGCTGTCGCCGTAGCCGATTCCCATGACCATGTCGACACGGCGGGTCGGGTTGGTGCTGTAGTTCTTGATGGCCTTGTCCCAAAGCTGTCCGTTGGGCACAATGATGTGGACGTTGTCCGGCGTGTTCAGGGTGGTCATAAAGAGCGTGACACTCTGGACCGTGCCGGAAATACCGCCGCCGTCGATATAATCGCCGATCTTGAAGGGTCTGAACAAAAGCAGCATGACGCCGGAGGCTACATGGCCGAGGGTTCCCTGCATGGCCAGACCGATTGCCAGACCCATGGCACCGAGGACGGCGATGAAGCTGGTGGTCTCAACACCGAACTGGCTCAATACGGCAAGGACTGTGAAGATGATTACGGCATAGTGGATAAGGCTGGCGAAGAAACTTCGCAGGGTCTGATCCATGCGGGGGCTTCTGCCCAACAGCTTGTCGACGGTCCGGGATGCCCAGCCGGCGAATATCCAGCCGACAATCAGGATGATGATGCCGCCGATAACATCCAGTCCGTAAGTCGCAATGGACTCGGCGATCAGCCGCCAGATTTTCTCGATCTCTTCACTCATATCGTTTTCCCTGGTTCACTATTAAAATTCGCGTTACCTGACGCGCCTGCCGGCAGACCAACCGGGCCGGCCAGGAGTTCGGCACAGCCCCTTTCACAAGATCCGCGCGGCACGCACGTCAGGATCATTACGTATATACAAACCAGCCCTTTATCGCTGATATCCCGTGGCATCCGGTGGTGAGATTAACACGGGCGCCAGGCATGCAACAGTTGGTGACAGGCCTTGTGTCGTCGTTTTCGGGATGCCGGTCCGCTGATTTGTAGAATCGTTGTATTGAATTTGTGAAAACCCGAGGCCGAAGCTAAACGCAGAATTTTCGATGGCGGATTTCTATCGCGAGTATGATGTCGTGGGAATATTTTTGATGAAAAGATCTGTTTCGTCTAGGTCTTGACCTTCGGCGGTTTCGGAAAACATTACATAGTATTAAACTTTATCTGAGGATAGAGGGGGAATAATGCTTAAAGAGTTCAAGGATTTTGCCGTCAAGGGCAATATGCTCGACATGGCTGTGGGTATCGTTATTGGCGCAGCCTTCAGCGCCATCGTTTCTTCGCTGGTGGATGATGTGATTATGCCGCCGATCGGTCTGGTGCTGGGCGGCGTCGACTTTGCTGACTTCTTTGTTGTGCTCAAGGGAGGCGCGACGTCAGGGCCTTTCGCGACGGTGGCACTTGCCAAGGAAGCCGGCGCGGTGACCTGGAACATCGGTCTTTTCATCAATGCCATCATCAAGTTCCTGATTGTCGCCTTTGCCCTGTTCATGGTGGTCAAGGCGATCAACAAGCTCAAGCGCGAGCAGGAAGCCGCACCATCGGCCCCTGCGGCTCCACCGGCTGAACAGGTTCTGCTGACGGAAATTCGGGATCTGCTAAAAAAGTAAGCATTTCCGGATGGTTAAAAGAAAATGCTCCGTGAAAGCCTCGCGGGGCATTTTTTTGTCCGAAATCAATTCGCAAGGCTGCGAAGCGGCATAAATTACCGTTCATCCCGCAGCGGACCGGAAAAAGCCGGATCTGATAAATCCGGGTCGGAAAAAATTCGAATCAATAACCGGTCGCGGCACCGAGCTTCGGGATGCTATACCTTAAGGACCGGGACCGCCGAGGAGACCAAAGTGGGTGAACAGCGCGAAAAGACTTCCAGCGATGCAAAAGTCGGCGACGGAGCCGAACTGCTGCAGCGGGCGTTGGCGGAGCAGGCGGAAACCGCGGAGCGCTGGCGCGAACTTACCGAGCGAAGCCAACGCGTGATGCAGGTCTTCTGGGAACGTCAGAACGAGCAGAGCTTTCAGGTGACCGATCCGATGGCGATCGGCCGCGCCTTCATGGAAATGACCGCCAAGCTGTGGAGCGATCCGGCCAAGCTTATGGAAGCCCAGGCCAAGTTGCTCCAGGACGGCATGGCGCTCTGGCAGAGCGCAAACCGGCGGATGATGGGCGAAGCGGTTGAGCCTGTGATCGCACCGGCGGGCGGTGATCGAAGGTTCAAGGCGGCGGAATGGAGCGAGGATCTGCTGTTTGACTTCATCAAGCAGTCCTATCTGCTGGCCTCGCGCTGGACACAGTCGGTGGTGCACGATGTCGACGGCCTGGATGCCAAAACCAAGGAAAAAGTCGACTTCTACACCCGGCAGTTCCTGAGCGCGCTCTCGCCGAGCAATTTTGCCATGACCAATCCGGCGGTGCTCAAGAAAATCAAGGATACCGGTGGCGAGAATCTGATGGCCGGCCTGCAGAACCTGCTGGATGATCTCGAGAAGGGGCGCGGTCGTCTCGATATTTCCATGACTGACGAATCCATGTTTGAGGTCGGCAAGAACGTGGCGGTATCTCCCGGCAAGGTCGTTTTCCAGAACGATCTCATGCAGCTCATCCAGTATACGCCCAGCACCGAAACGGTTTTCAAGCGGCCGCTGCTGTTCGTGCCGCCCTGGATCAACAAGTTCTATGTCCTCGATCTCCAGCCCAGGAACAGCCTGATCAAGTGGGCGGTGGATCAGGGCTATACACTGTTTGTTATCTCCTGGGTAAACCCGCGCAAGGAACTCGCCGACAAGACGTTCGACGACTATATGCTTGAAGGTCCCATAGCGGCGCTCGACGCCATCGAACAGGCCACCGGCGAAAGCAAGGTCAATATCCTGGGCTTTTGCATCGGCGGCATCCTGACGGTTTCGACCCTGGCCTACCTGGCGGCGAAGGGTGATGACCGCATTGCGTCCGCGACTCTTCTGGCGACCATGGTCGATCTGCAGGATATCGGCGAAGTCTGTGTCTTCATCGACGACGAGCAACTGGAGTCGATGGAACGCCACATGGAGGAAAGGGGCTATCTCGAAGCCCATCATCTGGCCCAGATCTTTAATATGATGCGCGAAAACGACCTGATCTGGTCGTTTGTGGTGAACAACTATCTGCTGGGGCGCGATCCCATGCCGTTCGATCTGCTCTACTGGAATTCGGATTCGACCCGTCTGCCCGCCGCTATGCTGTCCTACTACCTGCGCAATATCTATCAGAAGAACCTGCTGAAGGCGCCGGGCGGCCTGACCCTGGATGGCGTCCCGATCGATATTTCGAAGATCGGGATCCCGTCATATTTCCTGGCCACCAGAGACGACCATATCGCGCCCTGGGGCTCGGCCTATCCGGCGACATCGCTGCTCGGCGGTCCGGTGCGCTTCGTGCTCGGCGCCTCCGGACATATCGCTGGAATCGTGAACCCGCCAGCGGCCAACAAATACTGCTACTGGGTCAATAGCAAAAAGCCCAAAAGCAAAGAGAAATGGTTGGAAGGCGCGAAGATGCACGAAGGCTCCTGGTGGCCTGACTGGCATGCCTGGCTGTCGAAGAAGTCCGGACCGAAATCCACGCCCGCCCGCGTGCCCGGCGACGGCAAACTCAAAGTCATCGAGGATGCGCCGGGCTCCTATGTAAAGGTGCGGGCCGAGGACTAGGGATGGCCTGGTGTGGTTCGCAACACGGGACGGGCAGACGTGAGCGCCATGCAAGGGGATGAAACGGCACGCAGCGAAGCGCTGGCGGCGTCGTGGAACGAAAATGCGGCTAACTGGACCGCAGCCGTCCGCGAAGGTCTGATCCCGAGCCGTCAGGCGGGCACCGACGAGGCGATTCTTGCAGCCATAACCAAACATCAACCGGCCCGCTTTCTCGACGTCGGCTGCGGCGAAGGCTGGCTGGTCCGGCGCGTGGTTCAGGCAATCGGATGCGAAGCGGTCGGCGTCGATGGAACGGCGCAGCTGGTGCAGGACGCCCGCCGGGCCGATCCGCAGAACCGCTATGAAGTCATCACTTACAGGAGGCTGATGGACGGTGCGGCGGATCTCGGTGCGGCCTTCGATGTGATCGCGTTCAACTATGCGCTCTTCGATGAACAAACGCCTGAACTGCTGACCGCCGTGCAACGGTATCTGTCGTCGGACGGTGTGATCATCATTCAAACCATCCATCCCTGGGCCGCCGCGCCGGAAGGGCAATACCGCGACGGCTGGCGTCACGAAGACTTCGCCGCTTTCAAGAACCAGGACTGGGCGGCGATGCCATGGTTTTGCCGGACGCTGGCATCGTGGCATGGCGTTGTCCGCGCGGCAGGACTGGTCGTGCTGGAACTTTCGGAACCGGCTGCGGAGTCCGGCGGCTTGCCACTGTCTTTGCTCCTGAGTTGTGGTATTGCAGGTGAACGGGCGGGTGAGGCATGTCAGCTCGCCGACAAGGAGTCGTTTTGAAAGTTCTGTTAACCGGTGCGAAGGGTTTCGTCGGCCGCCATCTTCTGACCTCTCTGAGAGATGCCGGGCACAGTGTCACCGCAGCGGTACGTGACCCCGAGGCGTTTCGGCGCCAGTGGCCCGCCGTCGACGCCATAGCCTGCGACTTCATGACCGATACCGGCAAGGCTGTCTGGATGGAGCGGCTCACCGGTTTTGATGCCGTCGTGAATTGTGCCGGTGTTCTGCAGCGTGGGCCGGGTGTCGATCCCGAGCGGATCCATCATCTCGGGCCGGCGGCGCTTTTCGATGCCTGCAGCGATCTGGGACTGCGCAAAGTCATTCAGATTTCGGCGATCAGCGCTCGCGAAGGGGTGGCGACCGAATACGCTGAAACCAAGTGCCGGGGTGACGCGCATCTGATGGCGCTGGATCTGGACTGGGTGATTCTGAAGCCCTCGCTTCTCATTGCCAGGGGCAGCTACGGAGGGACCTCTCTCATCCGCGCGCTGGCGGCATTGCCCGGCGTTGTTCTCCTGCCGGGAAAAGGCGATCAGACCTTTCAGCCGCTTCATCTCGAAGATCTCGGCCGTGCCCTCGTGAAGCTGGTCGGGGAGGATGGATTTTCAAAGATCGTGCTGGAACCTTCCGGTCCCGTAACGCTGTCGCTAAAAGAGATTCTCATGCTCTACCGGTCCTGGCTCGGGCTCGGCAAGGCGATCGCGATTGAAGTCCCGCTGCCGCTGGTCCGCTTGGCCTGCCGGGTCGGCGATCTTATCGGCGGCGGTGCCTTGCGTTCGACATCGCTGGATCAGATTCTTCAGGGCAACGCCGGGGACAGTCAGGGATTTCAGGAGGCGGTGGGCTTCAGACCGCGATCCCTGGGGGAAAGCCTTCAGCGGGAAGCTTCGGATGTGCAGGACCGCTGGCATGCACAGCTCTATTTTCTGGCTGCTCTTGCGACATTCGCGCTGGCAGCCACCTGGATTCTGTCCGGCCTGACCGGTCTTCTGCTCCTGCCCGAGGTCGCAGAGCGCGTGGCAGCCAGGCTCGGTCTTTACGGCGGGGCGGCGCAGGTTGCCTCAACCGCTTCCTGCCTGATGGATATCGCCGTCGGGCTGTGGGTCGCGTCCCGCTTGAGACCGGGGTGCTGCGCAGTGGTTCAGGTGGCAATCGTCGCGGCCTATACCCTGTTGCTCGGTATTGCGATTCCGGAGCTTTGGAGCGACCCCTTCGGGCCACTGCTCAAGAACCTTCCCATGCTCGCGCTCATTCCGGTCTGGGCGGTTCTGGCGAAGAGCAAGTGATCGACCCCTATCTGACGGTCAAGTGGGTTCATATCCTGAGTGCGACGGTTCTTTTCGGCACCGGACTCGGCACGGCGCTGCATCTCTGGCTGACCCATCTCTCGCGCGATGTCGCTGCCATTGCAGTCGCGACCCGAAACACCGTGCGCGCCGACTGGCTCTTTACCCTGCCGTCGGCCGTTCTTCAGCCCTTGAGCGGCGCACTGCTGATCGAGATGGCCGGCTACGGCTGGGACGAAACCTGGATTCTTGTTTCACTGCTGCTCTACGCGATCGCCGGCGTCTGCTGGCTGGTGGTTCTGAAGCTGCAGTTGCGCATGCGGGATCTTGCGCAGGACGCGCGGCGTGCAGGTGGGGCGTTGCCTGCCGCGTACTTCAGGCTGGTGCGGCTCTGGTTCTGGCTCGGCTGGCCGGCGTTTATTGCCTTGATTCTTGTCTTCTGGCTGATGGTAAACCGGCCGAGCCTGTAAAGCTTGCGGTGGCGCGTCGCCGGGCGGGGAACCAATCCGATCGCAGGCTAAAGAGAGATTCGATTGTCCCGGCGAATTGGATTAGTATGTAAGCGTTGTTTCCAGACTGGGAGGAATGCCATGCAGATCGTTGTCGAAGACAGAGACTTTCGTCGGCTGAAGCCGGAGACGCAGCAGGACCTCCTGTCCCTGCTGCTGGACAAGAAGATTCCCGTCGTGTCGAGCCGGCCTTCCGCGCAGCGCCTGAAATGGCGCGAACCGGTGGAGCTTCGTCCCGAACAGGCCATAAAGTTGCTCCACGGCCTCTCGCCCGATCAACGGCGGCGGCTGGAATTGTTCGCGAAAAAGGGCGGGCGGGTCCGGATGCAGGAAATCATGAACCTGTCCGGCGATACCGACCTGCGAGCCGCTTCGGAGTTTCAGAAGGCCATGACGCGCCGCCTGCGCCGTATTATCGATGACCCCGAAAAGAAGGCTCAGCTGATCGGCTGGGACTTTGATTCAACGAAATGGGATGACAAGCGAACAACCATCGTCGACGGCGTTTACTACGTCACCGAGACCACGGCCGCGTCGTTGCGCGAATGCATGAAAGAACTGGCGTAGCCGGCGCGGCGAGGGGCGTCCTCGCCGGATGTTCTTCGATTCGGTTTCCGCAAGGATCGATCGCTCCGGTCATTGCTGTGGCGTGATTTGAGTGGGCTATAGTTTGAGATTGCAGGATTCGAGAGTCGTGCCCGGGGCAGGCGGCTCGAAGTGGAGGGAGCGTCGCGCCGGGGGGAAACCCGAACGGCCGCTGATCTGAGGGGGACTATGCGGTACTTATTTCGCTTTGCAATGCTGTCCGTTGCGCTGATCGCGGCAGGTTGCGCTCATGACATTCCGGATGATGGATTTCTGTATCTTGATCAGGGCTGGTCGAAGAGCGACAGGCAGTGGTTCTATACGACGTCGCAGGGCTCCCGGCTGATTCCCTATGACTGGTTTCTGGCCGTAGAACAGCTCGACAGTACGGACGTCTTTCGCTCCAATGCCAATATCGACCGCTACCGTTATCTGACCAATGTCGCCAGTTCGACCTATAATCCCGATGGGCTGCCGGTCGGTTTCGTTCGCGACGACGACCCGCAGAGCGGCGCCTGGGTGGGGTTCACCTGCGCGGCCTGCCATACCGCGCAGATCGACTTCAAGGGAAGCCGGATGCGGATTGACGGCGGGCCTGCGCTGGCGGATCACACGGCGTTCCACGGCGATCTGATCGCAGCATTGGCGCGGACGGCTTCGGACGATGAAAAGTTCGGGCGCTTTGCCGAAAGCGTTCTGGATGATGAAGCCGATGATGCCGCCGCGCGCGACAATCTGCGCAGGCGCCTGCGGGAGCAGACAGCTGAACTTCAGGCCTGGCAGGCGCGCAGCCATTCTCCGGTCGCCTACGGCAACGCGCGCGTCGATGCCTTTGGCATTATTCTGAACGAAGTCAGCGGCACCGTTCTGGGGCTGCCCGAGAATTATCAGGCACCCGATGCGCCGGTCAGCTATCCCTTCCTCTGGGACACACCGCAGCATGACCGGGTACAGTGGAACGGCATCGCCCGCAACGGCATTCTTGGCTCTTTGGGCCGGAACGTCGGCGAGGTGCTCGGTGTCTTTGGACAGCTTGAGGTCAGGAAGTCGCGTTTCGGCTATCCCTCTTCGGCGGATACCCGGAACCTGCGTGACATGGAAGAGCGTATCGGGAAGCTCTATTCGCCGAAGTGGCCTGAGGTTCTGCCTGAAATCGATGACGCAATGGCGGCCAGGGGGCAGGCGCATTATCAGCGCTACTGCCGTGGCTGCCATGTGGTTCTCACCGACAGTGAACGGGTCGATCCCTTTCGGCGGATCGAAGCCAAGATGCTGAAGGTCTCGACCCTGGGAACAGACCCGCGAATGGCGGCGAATTTTATCCAGCGGACCGCGAAGTCCGGACGGCTGAAAGGCGCGCGGACCAGAGTGATTGCCGGACGCAGCCGCCTGGGCGAGGAAGAGCCCGCGGGTGCCCTGCTCGCGCACGTGGTCAAGGGCGTGATCATCCGCCGTGTCGTCGATCGGGTTTCGGGGCAGCCATCGGGCAGTAAGGAAAGTCCGAAAATCCCGGAGAGCAAATTGAAACTGGCCCTTGCGGGGCTGGCGCCGGCCGATGAGCAGGATATCGAAACGGTGGAAATGAGCGTCGATTCGCCATTTTTGGCTTACAAGAGCCGACCGCTCAATGGTATCTGGGCAACCGCGCCGTATCTGCACAACGGCTCCGTGCCGAATCTCTATCAGTTGTTGCTGCCATCGGACCAGCGCGTGAACCGCTTCACCGTCGGCAGCCGCGAATTCGATCCGTTGAACGTGGGCTTTGAAAGCGGAGCCGATGAGGATGGGTTCGTCTTCGATACGTCCCTGACCGGAAATTCGAACGCCGGACATGAGTACGGCACGAAGAAGCTCAGCGATACCGAACGCTGGGAACTGGTGGAGTATCTCAAGACCCTGTGAGGTGCGTGCACGGCTCGTAGCGAAGCTTTCGCCGCCGGGTCAGCGGACCGAAGCTTCCTTCCGCACGGCCTCCATATCTTCCGGGCGGTAGGGGCGTTGACCGCAGTCGGCCCGAAAGTTCCGTTCGAGGTTCTGCAGCCTGCGCTCGTCCTGCCGAGCCTGCGGCAGGATCCTGTCCTTATAGTCTGAAAAGAGCCGGTGCCGCTTGTCGAGCAGACTGTTGTAGGCTTCCAGGGTCTCCGGTTTGCCCGGGTCCGTTTCCGGCAGAACCTCATCCAGCTTCACATCGAGCGCGGCGATTTCGTCAGCCGTCGCATCCTGTTTGCGGCTGGATGAGGATGCGCGCAGTTTCTGCGCCAGATAGTCATCTTCAATTCTCAGGCAGGCGGAAAGTTCTTCACGGTTCAGTGCATTGGTTCCGGCCGTTCCGCTGTTCCCCAGTTTCTGGTCCGGCCGGAACAGCCCTGCGATTTTTTCCTCGTCGCTCAGATCCTCGTCGCTCAGGTCGTCCTGTGCGCCGGGGGCGGCGATTTTTTCCGCGAACGGCCCGGTGCTGCCACCCGAGGCCACCGCGGGTTTCGCCTGCGGCGTGGGCGGCAGGGGCGGAGGTGGAGGCGGCGTCAGGGTGGCCGTTATATCCGTCGCCGCATCTGCGGAAATCTCCACGGACGCCCTGTTCGCGGATGGGGGCAAGCTGCGCGCCACGACCATATCGACCGAAGTCCCCTGGCGGCTGGCGCTGCCCGGCGGCGGGAACTGCCGCAGGACGACGCCGGGCAGGATATCGTCGCCGGGTTCGTAGGTGACGCGTCCGATCAGCTGCTCACCCTGGATCAGCATCAGTCGTGCTTTATCGAAATCCAGTCCAACGACGTCGGGAATCCTGGCACCGCTTTGCGTCTGCGGGTTCTGCGCCGCCGGCTTTGCAGCATCCGCAATCGAGTCAGTCGCATTGTCCGATGCCTCCCGCAGGGCGGCAAGCAGCGCCTCGTCAATCTCGGTGGTGCCGGACAGTTTGCGGTCCAGGCGGAAGGCCGCCACCGCGCGCAGGGTCCGCGCTCCGGCAACGCCGTCGGCGGTCCCGGCGTCGTAACCCAATTGGGTGAGCCGGCGCTGGGCTTCGCGGTTTCTGTCGCGTTGAATACTGCTCGGGTTTTCGTCAGGGGCTGTGGTTGCGAGCGCTCCGGAGGCTGCATTTCCCTTTGAACCCGGCGATGAGACCACACCCAGATTGGCGAGGGTCGCGATCCGGCTGCCGATCGTTGCGAAACGTCCCGTGTCGATCGGTCGCGTGACCACCGGCGCGTCCGCGATCAGCACCGCCTCATCGAAGGCCCGCAGACTGACCTTATCCGACGACGGCCTGGAGAGCTCTATGGCACCGGCGATGACGGCAATCACCGCGCGCGCTTCGCTCACGTCGATCTCGTAGCTGGCGGTGCCCGAAGTGACGCTGCCGAACTTGCTGGTTACGGCGATGGGCAGCAGGCCCTGTTCCGAAGCCGTGAGTTGAACGAACATGCGCCCGAAGGTCACCTGGACCTGGCCGCCGCGAAAATCGACCTGCGTATTGGGATGTACGACGGCTTCCCACGACTGGTCGGCATAGCCGATAATCGCGGTCTGATCGCCGGTGATCAGAGAATCTCCTGACACCAGCGTCATTCTGGTGACCGCCGCGAAGGGGTGTTCGCCGCGCAGAACCAGGATGTCGCCGACCTCGCGTTCGTTCGCGAGGCGCTGATGCGTGACCACGGCTTTCAGGATCGGGCTCTGTGGATCGGACCAGTTTATCGTCTGCGCCAGTGCCGCATTGAAACTGCCGGTCGCCGTCAGGACGGCGCAGAGCGCGGCAAGGGCGATCGTCCGTAGCGTCAGATACTTTCGTCCAGCTGCGTTCCTGCAGGAACATTCTGCTTTAAGCTCTTGATCCTTCACAAATCCTGTCTCTCAATTTTTCTGTCTTCGGTCGCCTGTTTGTTAGTGTACCACGAGATTTGAAAAGTGAGGAGGGGGCGGTTCGTTCGGTTTTCCTGAGGCGAATGCAGGGACTGAAGCGAAAGTCACGTGTCGAGGTCACGCATCCGAGGAGACGAAACGTCTGGCGACCTTTCCCACAGTCGCCCCCTGGACCACGACGGAGAAGACAACAACCACGTAGGTTGCCGTCAGAATGGTTTCGCGGATCGGGCTGTCGGGGAGCGACAGCGCGAGGGCGATGGAGATACCGCCGCGCAGACCGCCCCAGACCAGAATCGGGAAAGCGCCTCTGGTAAAATCGGTAAAGCCGGTTAATGCCAGAATCGGGATTCCGACTCCCGCGCAGCGCGCCGCCAGAACCAGAAAGATACAGAAGACACCCAAAAGCAGATGCGCACTGTCCTGAGCGATGGCGACGATCTCCAGCCCGATCAGCAAAAACAGGACCGAGTTCAGCACTTCATCGAGCAGGGACCAGAAATTGTTGAGGTGTTCGCGAGTCTTTTCGCTCATGGCAAAGCGTTCGCCGTGGTTGCCGATCAGCAGACCGGCAACGGCCATCACCACCGGACCGGCGACATGCAGGCGTTGCGCCAGTGCATATCCGCCCATCACCAGCGCCAGAGTGATCAGGACTTCGATATTGTGCTCGTCGATCGAGCGCATCGCCATGAAGGCGATCCCGCCGATGACGAGGCCGAGGATCGCGCCGCCGACGGCTTCCTGCACCAGCAGTGTTCCGGCATCGAGCAGTGAAAGCGGCTCGCCGCTGACCGCCGATGCCAGAAGAATGGAAAAGATCACCACGCCGGCGCCGTCATTGAACAGGCTTTCGCCCGCCACCTTGGCTTCCAGGGTCGGCGGGACCCGTGCGGATTTGAGAATGCCCATGACCGCGACCGGATCGGTCGGGCTGATCAGGGCTCCGAACACCAGACACCATGTAAGCGGGATGTCGAAACCAAGCAGCAGTGCCAGTCCCTTGAACCCGAAACCGATAATGATCGTGGAAATGGCCACGCCGAGGGTCGCCATGATCAGAACCGACCACTTGCGCTGCGCCAGGGCGCCGAGATCGACATGGAGCGCGCCGGCGAACAGCAGGAACGACAGCATGCCGTTCATCAGGGTCGAATGGAAATCCAGGTTCCTGACGAACTGATGCAGCGCGGCCCCAACGGCTATTTGGGGGAAGAGATTGTCCAGCCCCAGCAGGGCCAGCGATGCCAGGGCGCCGATAATCGTCAAACCGATGGCCTGGGGAAGTTTCACGAATCTGTAGTTCAGATAGCCAAGGACGGCGGCCAGAACGATCAGCGCAGACGCTGCCTCGAAGGCCGAAAGATCTGTTGTGTTCATAAATTCCAGAATGCATCACTCAATAAGAATCGGGCAGAGCTTATCACGTCATTTCACAATGCGGTGTGGCGATGCACTCTGCCGACGAAAAACTCCTATCATCGAAACACTCATGTGCGGCTTCACGTATCATTGATGGGGATAGGCTTGTCGTCGCGGGCTGAAAGATCGATCTGAAAGGCATTGACGCGCCCGAACTGGACCAGAGCTGCCACTGGCCGAAAGGGGAGATCGCCTGCGGTCTGATTGCCAGATCCGCGCTGATGGACATGACGGCGGGGGCTTCGCTGGTCTGCGAGGTTGAACCAAAAGGTGAAAACGGCTTCGCGCTTGGCGAGTGCCGGGCGTCGGGTTACGATCTGGCGGAAGGTATGGCGCACACGGGCTGGGCCCTGGCGACCGAAGACGCGCCCGAGCGCTATAGAAAGGCGATGACGGGGGCCAGAAATGCCGGTCGTGCACTATGGAAGGGGCGCTTCACAGCGCCGTGGTTGTGGCGTGGAATTCAGGAAAGAGCCGCGCAGCAGGGTAAGTCTGAGACAGTCGACTAAAGAGGAATATGATGACAGGTGATGTTGTTATATCGGAACTCGGTAAGGCCAGGCTCGAGGATATGGCCCGGGCGGCCGACGAAATTGCCGAGGTTTACCGGCTTCTGGCCAAGACCTCCGGCAATGTTGTGGGGCAGGTTCTCGCCAACCAGGGAACCTTTTACGAATGGGATCACTATCCCAGCGGCGATGTCTACGATGGCGGGACCTTCAGCCAGTACTATTACCATGCCCACCGCGGGACCGACGGCGAGAACGGCCACTTTCATACATTCCTGCGTTCCGGCGGCATGCCGGCGGGAATCTGGCCGGCGCCCTATGAAGGCGAGGGCGAGCGGCCGCTGGGAAACGATGCGCTGGCGCATATTATTGCGATCTCGATGAACCGCGAGGGTTATCCCATTGCGCTCTTTACCACCAACCGCTGGGTCACCGGAGAGACCTTCTACAGTGCCGACAGCGTCATCGCGATGCTGGACAGGTTTCTGATCGATCACACCTTTCCCTGTCTCGCGGCGAACAACTGGATCAGCGCCATGATCCGCCTGTTCCGGCCGCAGATCGCGGTGCTGCTGCGTCAGCGTGATCAGGAAATCGAACGGTGGCAGGCGGCGCATCCCGGCGAGGATGTCTATGAGGACCGGGACCTCGAAGTCACCTCAAGCATCAGGATCTCCGTGAAGGATCAGGCGGCAGCGGTGAAAAAGGCCCTGGCGGAAGGGCCTGTGGAAAATCTCTTTCTCAACAGCTCCTGGGGCTGACGTCACAGGCGCTGTTAAAGTCTGAACAGGGGCCTCAGCCGGACGCCGAGATAGTTTCCGGGCAGGGCGCAGAGGATCCAGACCCAGCCGTGCAGGCTGGTCGAGGCCACGCCGCTGAAAAATGCGCCGATGTTGCAGCCGTAGGACAGGCGGGCGCCGTATCCCATCACCAGCCCGCCAAGGACCGCGGCGGAGAGAGAGCCGGCAGCGATGCGTCCGGGCGCGACTAGCCGCCCGGCCAAAGCCGCGGCCAGAAAAGCCCCCAGGATGATCCCGATGTTCATGACCGAGGTGACGTCATGAAGCAGGCCGCGTTCCAGGGCCGCCTGCTGAAAACCGCCGGTCCAGAAGCCGCTGGTCATGGGATCCCAGCCGACGAGCACGGCCGCCTTGGCGGCCCAGAGGGAAAAGGCCCAGGTGATCGACCAGGGATGACCGGCCACCAGCAGCGTCAGCCAGTTGAAGAGCGCCAGCAGCAGCGCCGAGAGCAGCAGGGGCCAGGGACCGCGCAGCAGGTGGCGCCAGCTGAAGCCGCCGGCCGGCCAGAGCGTGCGCTTCCGCTGTCCGCCCAGCAGCCTCATGCCGCCGTAGATCAGAACGAGGACGGCAAGCTGGAGGGGCAGGGCGACTTCCCAGCCCAGGACTTCACTCAGGGAGATCGCGCCCACGCCGGGTAGCCGGGTCCACCAGGCCAGGTCGAGACTGCCCCAGAACGCGCCCGCGCAGAAAAAGACCAGAACGACGACTGTGCGCAGACTGCCGCCGCCGGCTGCGTAGAGGCTGCCGGACGCGCAGGAACCACCGAGCTGCATGCCGATCCCGAAGAGAAAGGCCCCGAGCGCCATGGAGATACTGACCGGCGCGATCGCGCCGTCAACGCCGTGCCCGAACGCCTGGCCCTGTGCAAGTACGGGTGCGAACAGCAGCATCGCCACCGCCAGCATGATCAGCTGCGCGGTCACGCCGGAGATGTCCCCCTCGGTGATCGCCCGCCGGTAAGCACCGGTAAATCCGAACGCCGCGTGATAGAGCGACAGCCCCAGCCCGATGCCGATCGCCGACAGCAAAGCCTGTTTGATGCCGATGCTGTAGGTGGCAAACAACATGACTGTTATTGCCGCCAGAGCCGCCAGCAGGGCGGTCACTTGGACAGGCGGCAGGCGGCCAGGCGATTTTTCCTTTGCGGCAAACTGATGGACCGGGATCGCGGCTGTCATGGGCTTTTACTGTTTTCTCAATTCATCGCATCCTGAACGATCCGCGCGACGATGACGTCCAGTTCCGCGCCCAGCCTGTCGAGCTCGGCGATGCCATAGTCGCCGAAGGTGTGGCTTGGCAAACGGTAACTCAGTCTTGCGGTGCCGTCCGGCCTCTCGGTGATGTAAAGCCGCAGCGGCGCCTCGATTCCGGCTGCCTCACTGGCGGCCAGCATGCGGACCGCGAAATCCGGGCGGAAGATCATGATCACGCGATTGCCTGGAATGGTGACGCCGATGGATTTCGCGCCGCAGGTCGCACAGGCCTGTGCGACGAGCCCCATCCCGTTGCTTTCGATCGCGCTGGTGAGCCGTCCGGTGAAGGCGTCGAAAGGCCGGGCCGTCTCCACAACCTTCACGCCACTGTGAGGAGAGGCGGGGGCTGCCCGCAGATCTGCCGCCATTGTCGCGTAAATTGCTACCGTGGTCAGAAGCATCGGAAATACCCGGCGCATCCTATGTCTCCCGTCGTTGCTGCATCCTTGAGGGGAGACTACCTCATCTCGCTGCGGAACAACCGCGTATCACTGTTAATTGATCGCCAATTTACCCGCGAAAACATTGGTTTGCGTTAAATTTCTTTCCGTCAGATCGCTTCGTTTCACAACGCCGTGCGATCACGCTGAAAGATCGTCCGGCGTTGCCGTCTGAACAGAGAAATCAGGGAAGGCACCCCGCCGACCCGGAATCCTCGGGACGGGGGTTCAAAATAATGAGGAGTGTTGAGATGAATAATAAGAAGATTTCCTACAGGGGACGGCTTCTGTCCTCCACCACTGTCATTCCGGTCATGCTCGGCCTGGCCGTCGGTCTCGGCAGCATGGCTGTCGGCGTCACGGCGCTGCCGAAGGCCGCTTTCGCGACCTGCTCGCCCTGCGCCGCAAAGAAAGTCTGCAATCCCTGTAATCCTTGCGCTGCGAAAAAGGCCTGCAACCCCTGCAATCCTTGTGCGGCCAAGAATCCCTGCAATCCTTGCGCTGCCAAGAATCCGTGCAATCCCTGCGCGGCAAAGACCAACTAAGTTCGCTTCGAACTTAACACTGCTGCCGGCCGCTTCCCGCTTTTTGCGAAGCGGCCGGATCAGCAGGAGACAGCGTGCTGAGTTCAAGGCCTGGGGCTCGCAACCTGACATTCCCATCCGGAGGTCGTTTCGTGAGAAGCAGAGATGTGGTCCGAAGGCTCTTTTCACAGAATCCGCAGGTGAAAACCGGGATTCTGGGGTTGGTTTGTTTCGAAGCCTTTGCCGCGTCGGCGTCGGCAGAGCCGACGGTTGTTGTTCTGACGCAGGTTCCCTGTCAGTTCCTTGAATCCGAGAACGGCGTTGATCGCGGGTTCATGACGCAGAAGAAGAGCGATTGCGAAGCCGTGAACCGGAAGTCAGGAGGTGCGCGCGTTCACCAGTCCGGCGCCATGGCCCTGAAGGTGGGTGACTATATCTTCCGGGTCACCAACAGGAACGTTCCCTATCAGCTCGGGTTCTGGCTGTGCGGCGACGGTCTACTCAATCGCGGAGGCCTGCCAGGTGTTTCCGGCGGTGGCCTGACAATCGGCAAGACGCAGGACTACAAGGTGGCACTGAAACCCGGCGAATACGTCTATTCCTGCCCCTTGAACTCGACCCCGGATTACAAGCTGGTCGTCGAAGGCTGATGGCATAAAGCCGGTGTGGTTCCCCTTTCAGGCCCGAGGACGCCAGCGCGAAGTCAGTCCGTGGCGTGATCCGGTAGGTCCGGGTGCCATCCGAGCAATTTCACAATCTGTTCCGGCGGTATGACGATACCATTGCGGCCGACGAGGCAGGTATTCGATGTGCCGCGCGCAACCACGCGCTTGCCGACCAGAAACTCATGCTCGCTGAACACCAGCCGCCTGTCCCAGCGGACGATGCGTGAACGCAGGGTGTACTTTTGGAACAGCCTGAGTGGTTTTCTGAACTCCATGGTCAGCGAAGAGATCGCCGGTGCCCAGCGATACTTCAGCATCAGCCGCAAGAGCCCGGTGCGCAGGAAAAGATCCATGCGACAGAGATCGATCAGCGTCAGATAACGTCCGTTGTTCATATGGAAATTGATGTCGAGGTCGGTCGGGAGAACACGCAGCTTCAGCTTGGACCATTCGAGCAGATCCATGCGCCGGCGAAAGAACGACATTAAGACAACCCAGGACAGACGAAAGATCAGGCTCATGGCAGACACCGTTGATATTGCTGAATAACTAGGACTCGATCTTTCCCCCCCGGCAACCGATCGCTCGCGGTGCGATCCTATCACGCCGCCGCTCCGATTTCGACAGTCTCTTTGGCCGCGGACCCATGGAACCTCGCCGGGCAGGGCGTCTGATTGTGCCGGGTGTCGGGAGTGTGCTAACCCTAAAGTCTGATCGTTTTTCACTGTCCCGGTGGCGAGCGTGAATCAGCCTCTGGATCATATGGTGAGAGTCTGACCGTATGGATAGAGGGCGATTCAGTTTCAACGGAAAGAATCAATGGACCAGACCGGTGACAAGGTGAGGCGCGCTGAATTGCGGACGGCGGCACAAAGTGTTTTTCTGGCCGGGGTCGAGGCGGCGGATCCCGCCCGGGCGGTTCGCCGGGCATTGCGGCTGGAGGGTGAGTGGCTCGAAATCCTGCTCGCCCCCGGGGGGGATGAGACTGCCTTTCGTCGGGGGAACTGGCGGAGCGTGCGGCCGATTGCCATCGGCAAAGCAGCCATTGCCATGGCCCGTGCCGTCGGACAGCTGCTGCCTGACAACCTCTTTCGCGACGGCGGGGTCATCGTCACCAACCACGAGAATCTGGCAGAGCTGACGGGCGGCGAGGTTCCCGGGTTCGAGCTCATCGGGGCAGGGCACCCGCTGCCCGACGCCGGCGGTGTGGCCGGCGCCCGGCGCGTCGCGGAAATCGCCGACAGCGCGGGTGAGGGCGAGCTCGTACTGGTGCTGGTCAGCGGTGGCGGATCCGCACTGGTTCCGGCGCCGGTTCCGCCGATCACCCTGGCGGAAAAAATCGCGACGACCGATCTGCTGCTGGCCTGCGGCGCCGATATCGTCCAGATCAACTGCGTGCGCAAGCACCTCTCGACCCTCAAGGGCGGCGGTATTGTGCGCCATGCCGCGCCGGCCGATCTGCATGCGCTTATTCTCTCGGATGTCATCGGAGACGATCTCAGCGCAATTGCCAGCGGCCCGACCGTGCCTGACGAGACAAGCTTCGCCCAGGCGATCGCGATCCTTGAAGACGGCGGCGTCTGGGACCGCGTTCCGGCGTCGGTCAGGACCCGTCTCGAACAGGGGCGCGACGGGATGATCGAGGAAACCCCGAAGCCGGGCGACAAAATTTTCGAACGGGCGGGTTCGAGCCTGATCGGCAGCAACGGGATGAGTCTGGCGGCGGCTGAACAGGCAGCCTGCAGGCTTGGCTTCGAGACCCGCATCGTCAGCGCGGCGCTTTGCGGCGAAGCACAGGACGCCGCCGGGCTTCTGCTTTCCGCCGCCCTGGCTGCCGAAACGTCCGGCCGCCCGCTGGCTTTACTGGCGGGTGGGGAAACCACGGTGACCCTGCGGGGGCGCGGGCGCGGGGGGCGCAATCAGGAACTCGCGCTGGCCTTTGCGATGCAGGCGAAGGATCGGGGCCTCGACGGCCACTGGGTCTTTCTGAGCGGCGGCACCGATGGCCGCGATGGCCCGACGGACGCCGCCGGGGGGCTCGTCGATCCATCCAGTCTTGCGCGCATTCAGGCGGCGGGCGGCGATGCGGCGGCGCTTCTGGCCAACAATGATTCCTATCGGGCTTTCGAACTCTCGGGCGATCTGCTGAAACCTGGCGCGACCGGAACCAATGTTGCCGATCTGCAGGTTCTGCTTCTTGGGCCATCTTCGTGATCTGGCGGCGCTGAACAAAGGCGGAGCTGACAAGGTCACCCGCTTTTATCGGGGCGGGGATATGCCCGCGGAAACGAGCTGCTGGCTTCGGGCGCCTGACTGGTGTCTGGTGTAAATTACAGGCCGCGCCAACTCTGATACAGGCATATAAGCGGAAGGTGAACCCCGATGGAAATTGACGTCAGGGTAGTATCTCTGCGAGGCTAGGTTCTCTTTGCATGGCTAAATATTACAGAATTATTACAGTTGCATTATGATTTATTGTAATTTAGTTGAATATCAAGGACTGGAGATTCGTGATCCCGTCGCTTTGAAATTGAAGGAGTGGCTCGGCGGCGAGGTTCGGGCAGGGGCGCGTCGCGGGCCTATGGTGAATGCAGCACGAAATAGAATTGAAACTGGCGATCGCCGAAAAAGACTTGGCCGCTTGGCGGAAGTTGCCGCTGTTGCGGCGCTTTTCCGTTGGGCGTGCGGCGAACAGGGAACTGATCAGCAGCTATTTCGATACGCCGGAACTGGATCTGAAGGCAAAGGGGATTGCACTTCGGGTCCGTAAAATCGGCGCCAGAAGAATACAGACCATGAAGGTGCCGGGGAACAAGGCGACCGGCTTTCAGCACCTGATCGAATATGAGCAGGAAATCGGGCAGGACGAACCGGACCTCGAACGGATCGACAACAAGGCTCTGCAGAAGTTCTTTGCCAGGATTGGGCTTCAGGAAAAACTGGCCCCGGCCTTCACTACTGAGATCAAGCGCCGGATCACGGTTTTGCAGTATGGCGAGAGCGAGATCGAAATGGCTCTGGATCAGGGGTCGATCACGGCCGGTGAACGGGTCATGTCCCTGCATGAAGTGGAATTCGAACTGCGTTCCGGTCATCCGGCGGACATCCTCGATCTGGCCCTGGAGATTCATGGGCAACTGCCGTTTTCCCTGGAGCGGCGCAGCAAGGCGCATCGCGGTTACGCGCTCTTCACCGACGAGACGCCGGTGCCGGTGCGGGCGAACCCAGTGGTGCTTGATCGGAAAGCGAAAACCCGGGATGTCTTTGCCGAGGTCGCATGGAACTGCATCGATCAGATCCGGGCCAACGAGCTTCCGGTTCTGACATCGGACGATCCGGAAGGCCTGCATCAGCTGCGTGTCGGAATTCGCAGGTTGAGGTCTCTGTTCGTTCTCTATCGGCCTTTCCTGTCACCGGAGATGCTTGAGCCGGTCATTGACGAGCTCGCCTGGGTGCAGGAGCGGCTGGGACCGGCGCGCGACTGGGATGTCTTCGTCGGGGAAACACTGGCCCGGGTCCGTAAGGCAATGCCGGAAGAGGACAGCCTGACTTCTTTGGAACAGGCGGCCATGAAAATGCGGGCGGCGCACGCCGGCGATTCGAAAGCCTTTGTCACTGACGAACGCTATACGCTTTTGCTGCTGCGGCTCTTCAAAGCGCTGGAGCAGGGGAGCGTTCTGGCTGAAGGGGACAAAGCCGCAGACAAGGTCCTCGATAAAACGATACCGGCTTTTGCGGCATCGGTGCTCGACCATCACGACAGCAAGGTCAGGAAACTGGCGTCGCGGGTCGCGGATCTGGAAATCGACGATATCCATCGCCTGCGCCTGCGCGTTAAAAAAATGCGCTATGCCGCAGAATTCTTCAAAAGCCTGTTTCCGGCCGGAAAAGCAAAGCGCCGCAGCAAGGCCCTGGCCGCCTTGCAGGAAGCCCTGGGGGCGGTCAACGACGCCGCGGTCTGTGCAGATCTGCTCGCTCAGCTGACGAGCGCCTCACCGGAGGACCAGGAGCTGCGCACAGCGGCAGGTTTCGTGCGCGGATGGTACGCGGCGCTTTCGGCTCATGGCATCGCCTCTCTTGAAACCCTGTGGCAGGATTATGAGGTAACACCTTGTTTTTGGGCGAAATAATCTAACGCGCACTTTATGCTTCGAGATCGCGCGGCCTGATAAAGAGGGTGAGCTTGCCGCATCCGTGTTTCACCTGCTTCCAGTGATCGATCGGCAGTTCGAAGGCCGCCAGGGCCGCGGTGGGATACTTCAGTTTCATAGCGGCCCGTGGTTCCGCAAGGGATGCGCTTCCGGCAAGTTCTTCCGCCAGCGTTTCCATGCCTGGGTTGTGCCCTATCATCAGAACCGACGCGATGTCGTCGGATTGCGCGCGCAGGCGTTCGCGCAGTTCAATGGCCGACGCCATGTAGAGATCGTCGCGATGCTCGATCCTGGTTTTTTCGGGGAAGCAATCTGCGATCAGTTGATAGGTTTCGCCCGCGCGCCGCGCACTCGAGCAGAGTATGAGATCGGGCGCGATCCCCAGGCGTTTGATTTCCTGTCCCATTCGGGGGGCGGCTTTTAGTCCCCGGCGCGCGAGCGGCCGGTCGAAATCGCCGCCTGCAGGCCTGTTCCAGTCGGATTTGGCGTGACGCAGAAGGTATAGGTTTTTCATGAATTTAAGCGAAGAGGTTAAAGTAGCGGCCGGAAGTGTTCTGCAGAGCGAGTATAGTCAGGTCCGGGCAGAATGCCAAAGCCTCACGGGTCTTCCCGGCGCGCCCTTGTAGAAAAGGGTCGGCTGCGACGCTTTCTGCCGTCCTGGGCCGCAGCGGCTTGATTTGCATTGGACATTGCGAACCACCGGGGCCACCATCGGGATGAATGCCGGGGCGGGTCCCCGATGACGGCAGTCCTGAACACATTCCCCGGTTTCTCATGCTCAAAACCCTCTCGTCGCTGGCCGCACTCTTGATGGCGATCGCTTACCTTGCGCTCGGAAACGGGCTCTTCTCGACTCTGATTTCCGTGCGTTCAAACCTGCAGTTCGGCTCGACCGAGACGACCGGAGCGATCATGTCGTCCTATTTCCTCGGGCTGGTGGTCGGGGTATTCTGGTGCCGGGAAGTGATTCGGAAAGTCGGCCATATCAGGGCCTTTGCCGCTTTCGCGGCCCTGCTTTCGATTCTGCCGCTGTGTCATGCCTTCGTGATCAATCCCTGGGCCTGGGTGGTTTTCAGGATTATTGCCGGGCTGTGCATGTCCGGGGTTTTCATGGTCGCCGAAAGCTGGATCAACGAACGCGCGACCAACAAGATCCGCGGGCAGGTTCTCGCGATCTATATGATCACCTTTTACCTCGCGCTGGGCAGCGGTCAGTTCCTGATCAATCTGGACGACATGGACAAGGTCAATCTTTTCGTCCTGGTTTCGGTCCTGTTCTCGGTTGCAATCATACCGATTTCCCTGACCCAGTCGGAAGCACCGGCGCCGGTGCCGAAAATACGCTTCGGCGTGATCGATCTCTTCCGGCTGTCGCCGCTCGCCGTGGTCGGTGGCGCGACGGCGGGAATCACGAACGCCGCCTTCTATGGAATGGGGCCGGTTTTCGCCAAGGATGCCGGTCTGCCTTTGAGCGGCGTTTCGATTTTCATGGGCGTGACAATTTTTGGAGGCCTGATCCTTCAGTGGCCGCTGGGCAAGCTGTCCGATCACTTCGACCGGCGCCATATCGTCATGGTGCTTGCCGGGATCATTGCCGTGACGGCTCTGGGCATGGTTCTGCTGGTCGATAGCGACCCGATGGCGATCTATATTCTGACCGCGATTTTCGGCGGAGCCGCCTTCGCCCTGCATCCGGTCTGCACGGCGCACGCCAACGACTTTCTCGATACCCACCAGCGGGTCAACGCCTCGGGCGGACTGATGGTGATTTACGGCTGCGCGGCAGCATCCGGGCCGCTGTTTGCGGCTATGATCATGGGGATGGCCGGGGCGAAGGGGCTTTTCTATTTTATCGGCTCGGCGCAGGTGCTGCTGTTTGCATTCGCCGTTTACCGGGCTTCATCGCGCAAAACGATTCTGCGGGTTTTTCGTCGCTCGCCGGCCTTCGTGCCACGCATGACGACGGTGATCGCCAGCAACAAGAACGGCGTTACCGATGGGAAAGCGGAAGCGTTCGAAGACAAGCCGTAACGGCCGGCAGTCTGCATCATTCCCGCCGTCAGCGAAACGCGGCCTCGGCGAAGCTGCGGAGCTTACGGGTGTGCAGGCGCTCAGGCTGAAACTCGCGCAGCATCTCCATGGCGCGGATGCCGATCATGAGATGCTGACCGACCTGGCGCCGATAAAAGCTGTTGGCCATGCCCGGCAGCTTTATCTCGCCGTGTATGGGTTTGTCCGAAACGCAGAGCAGGGTTCCGTAGGGAACGCGAAAGCGGAAACCGTTGGCGGCGATGGTCGCGGATTCCATGTCCAGGGCGATGGCGCGGCTCTGGTTCAGGCGCTTGACGATTTCAGTCTGTTCCAGGAGCTCCCAGTTCCGGTCGTCGATGGTGGCGACCGTGCCGGTGCGCATGATCTGTTTCAGACCATAGTCGCGCAGGCCGGTTATCTCGGCAACCGCGCTCTCGAGCGCTTTCTGCATTTCCGCCAGGGCCGGGATCGGTACCGATATCGGCAGGTCGAGGTCCAGCACGTGATCGTCGCGCACGTAGCCGTGAGCCAGAACGTAGTCGCCGAGTTTCTGCGCGCGCCGCAGGCCGGCGCAGTGTCCGAGCATCAGCCAGGCATGGGGCCGCAGGACGGCGATGTGGTCGGTGATCGTCTTGGCATTCGACGGTCCGACGCCGATGTTGACCAGGGTGATGCCGCGGTTGTCGGGGCATTTCAGGTGGTAGGCCGGCATCTGCGGCAGACGCGGCGGCGGTATTCCGTTCGCTTTGCCGGCGGCGTTGGCGTCAGGCGATGCGGGAAAGACCGAACTGCGGGTGACGACATCGCCGGGCTCGACGAAGGCCGAATACTGGTTGCGTCTGGGGTCGTCGGCGCTGGTGTCGCCGGCCATCAGGCCGTGGCAGAGTTTCACGAAGGCTTCGACGTAAAACTGATAGTTGGTGAAAATGACGAAGTTCTGAAAGTGCTCGGGTGAGGTTGCCGTGTAGTGCTTGAGCCGATGCAGGCTGTAGTCGACGCGCGGACCGGTGAAGAGTGACAGGGGGCGCGGACGATCTGCGGCGATTTCGTAGATACCGTTGACGATGCTGTCATCAATGACGGTCAGGTCCGGCAGGTCGAAGACATCGCCCATGGCAGCGTAGAGCTCCGGTGTCAGACCGTCTTCGATGTGCATGTCGCCGGAAAAGGCAAACTGCAGCGGGATCGGCGTATCCGATACCCCGACCTCCAGCGGCGTCTCGTGATTTTTCAGCAGCAGACGGAACTGTTCCCGCAGGTAATCCTTGAAAAGATCGGGACGGGTGAGGGTGGTGCCGTGCACGCCTGGACCGGACAGAAAGCCGTAAGACAGACGGGTGTCGACCTTGGCGGCGGTCGTGGTTCTTGTCTGGACGTAAGGATAGCAGGCGCGCACGCGCTCGGTGATGACCTCGCCCCGCTGGTAGGCGTCGAACCGTGACCTGATTTCCTGCGTATTGCGGCGATAGATCTCATCGACTCGCTGCCAGGCTGCGTCCGGATCGTCGATGAAGGTGAGGTCGCTGATGATTGGCCGTCTGTCGGTTTTTATTGTCATAGCGATTATTAGCACAGCTTTACGCCGATACCAGTGGCTACCTTCGCCCTTCGCCCTGATTCTTGTTACCGCGGATCCCCGGCCGTAACCGGCCATGGAGACGGGGGCTGCGCGGGATCAGAAAATATTGATTCTCAGGCTGAAGGTTTCCCCGTCGCTGACCGTGATCCGTCGAAAGCCGAACAGCTTCAGAAGATCCAGCGTTCCGTGCTGCGGCGTAACCTCGCCGGCAATGACCATAGGCAGGTTGCGCAGGGACGGCGCGAGCTGATTGACATAGGCGCGGGCCTGGAATTGCGTGGCCAGTGCACCGCGGTGAAGTGCGACGATCGCAAGTTCTTCGGAATCGAGACCGGTCAGAATCAGCGCCGCCTGCGGTGGGTAGCCACGGCCGAGCTGTTGTTCGGTCAGGGCGGCGACAAGGGTGGCGCGTGTCGCGGCGTCACGCTCCTGAAGGCGCTTGAGCGGGCTGATGTAATCTTCGCTCGATGAGACGGCGGGATAAATCGCCGTGCTGTTGCCCTGGGCGATGGCCTGGCCCGGCAGCAGGAGGAAAGCAGCGAGGATGAAAAGGGCTGAACGCATGGACACACTCATTTGTTTCGGGGGACAAACCAGGACAACGACGGCTTTATCCTATCGCTCTATCCGAAAGCCTGATCCTGAATCTAAAGCTTCCGGGTTAAGAACTTATGCTAAACGGTCTATCGGGCAAAGCCATAGCAGACTGCGGCGCCAACGGCCCGTACCCGGCGCTGGTGCTGAAGAGGCTTTTGGGATATCGCTTTGCCGGGAATTCACCTCCCTGCCGCTGTTGCCGATGGAGATCTCTTGAGCCGGTTTCGCTATATCGCTTTTCACAAGCCCTATGGGGTCCTGAGCCAGTTCACCGGAGAGCCCGGGCAGCGGACGCTGGCGGAATTCGGTCTGCCGCCGGCTGTCTATGCGGCGGGACGCCTCGACAAGGACAGCGAAGGGCTGTTGGTCCTGAGCGATGACGGGCCCTTCATCAAGCGTCTGCTGGATCCCGATCACGGCCACGCGCGCAGCTATCTGGTTCAGGTCGAGGGCGTACCCAAGGGACAGGACCTGAAGCGCCTGAGCGAAGGCGTGACCATCAAGGGTTACCGTACGAAACCCTGCCGCGCGGAGCGGCTTGATACGCCGCCCCGCGTTGAAGAGCGCGATCCGCCGATCCGGATGCGCAAGGAGATACCGACCTCCTGGATCAGGATCACGCTGAACGAGGGGAAGAACCGTCAGGTCCGGCGCATGACCGCGGCGGTCGGATTTCCGACCCTCAGGCTGATCCGCGTTGCCATGGGTGAACTCGTACTTGGTGATTTAACACAAGGTTTCTGGCGGGAAGTGCGGCGGGAGGATATTCTGTGAGAGGAACACAGGCGCTGCCGCGCATCGACGCGCCGCAGGTACAGGAAAGCCGGATTGAAAATGAGCAACGATGAAGATTACAGCAAGTGGTGGCACGAGGATTCCGGCGGAATCGGCCTGAGCCATGCGCTGGATATGGAGCTTCTGCACAAGGAGGTCAGCCCGTTCCAGACGATCGAGATCTTTGAACACAAGACCTTCGGGCGCATACTGGTGCTTGATGGCCTGATACAGGCCGCACAGTCGGACGAATTCATCTATCACGAGATGGCGGTCCATGTGCCGCTGCTGGGACGTCACCGCGACAGTGCGACGGTGGTGATCGTCGGCGGCGGAGACGGGGGGATTCTGCGCGAGGTTCTGCGCCACGACGAAGTCAAGCGGGTGATCATGGTCGAGATCGACCGGATGGTGATCGATCTGTCCAATCAGTATCTCGGGATCAACGGCGATTACGACGATCCCAGGGTCGAGCTGATCTGTGCCGACGCCGCCGACTATCTGCGCAAGGCCGCCGTTGCCGGCGAGACTTATGATCTGATCGTGCTGGATCTGACCGAACCGGTGGGACCGTCCTCCACCGTCTTTACCGAGGCCTTCTGTCAGGATCTCTCGATCTGTCTGCGCCCGGATGGTGTGGTGCTGGATTCCGACAGCATTCTGATCGGCCGGGATCAGGTGCGGTTCCTGCAGGAAATCTGCGGCGACAAGGACGACAATCTGGTCACTGTCATGAAGGAAAAGAAATACCTGCCGCACGTCGCCGCCTACCGGTCGATTGTGCCGCTTTATCCCGGCGCCGAGTTCGGGTTCTTTCTCTACAGCAAGGATGGCTTTTCCTACGCCGAGCCCTATCGGGATTTTCTCGGCCGGCACTATAACGCCGGGATTCACCGTGCGGCTTTCGCCTTGCCGACCTGGTGGCACAAGCAGCTTGGATTTTAGCGTATTTCTGGTTGAGGAAACCGGGCGCAGCCATCTGTAAACGTTAAAGAAAGAGCGTTTCAGTCCGCTTTGTTCCTGCTCTCGCCGGCGTTGCTTACGATGCGCAGCGCGTTCTGGTATTCCGGATCGCGCTGCCAGCGGCGCAGCACTGCCGTCGCGCTTTCCAGCGTGGTCTTTTCATAAAAGGCCAGAGCCCGCGTGATCTCGTCGGTTTCGACGCTTTTGTCACCCAGGCGGCCGTGGCGGAACTGAACCAGGATCGAACCGAAGGCGGGTTTGTCCAGACCGATCGCCTTGCAGATGACAGCCAGACCCTGGCCGCCGGGCTCGAACAGGATCCGGCGAAGCAGATTAACCCGAAGACGGCTGAAGCGGCCGAACGCCAGCAGGAAGGAAGAAACTTCCCCCGCCCTGAGAAGGCCCATCAGCCATGTGGCCTGATCGGGATGGATGAGGAAGTCGTTCGTCGACATGGTGCCGGCCGGGGCACCGGAGCTCCGGTCAGCGTCTTTGCCGGCCTCATCGCCGGAATCTTCCCCAAGAAGGCCTTTGACGGTGGTTTCGATTTTCTCGTCCAGTTCACCGGCATCGAGATCGTAGTTCGCGATCAGGTGTTCGCGCAAGGCGGCGGACACGCTCCAGAACAGCTTCTTGGCGAGTGTCGGCGGCAGGTCCTGGCGATGTGCGAGCGGATTCTGAAATGCGACAACCTCTCCGGTCTGTTCCACCAGAGTCTGCAGATCGTCTTCATCGATCGTCGCGCCCAGGTTTTCAAGCAGGCAGGTGATCACGCGCTGATTGCCGGTTTTGATCAGAGCCGTGGAAAGCGGTGCACTCAGGGTTGGCCGCATGGCAACGGCCATCTGATGTTCCATGGTACGGTACTGCACGACCTCGATCAGATCGGTGTCGCGCATGACCTCGCTTTTGATCAGAATCGGATGGGCGACCTCGATGTCATCGTTCGCCAGCATGTTCAGCAGACTGAGGTGGGCGTTCGGAACCGTTGCCAGCCGCTCCGCCAGTGCTTTGCGGACCGAAATTTCCACATCCTGGATGATACCATGAATGATGTCGCACATGATCTGGCGGTCGGCATCGCTCAGCAGGCGATCCTGACCCAGATAGAGATCGCTGATAACGGTGGCGAGACGTGACCGGCTCGCCGTCGATTTGTCGCGGGCGAGCTCAACCAGCGCCTCGAGCTCGGCGGCATCGGCGCGTTTGCTGACCTCTGCGGTCTTTTTGTCAGTCTCTGACCCCATAGAACCCCGGTTCCTCAACGACAGGCATATCGGTTTCTGACTGCAACTGCCGCGAAAGGTTTATGGAGACTACGCCGTTTGGGTTGATAACATATGAATTATTATAGGCACACATGTTATTCCTGCACGATGGGGCGCCGCGCGGCCTTTAGAAATCGGTTGGAACCCCACCTTCTTCCTTGCGCCTGGATACGAAGGCTTCGAGTTCTTCTGCAATGGCCGCGTCCAGCGGGGGCGCCTCGTATTCGTTCAGCAACTGTTTGTAGAGCCGGTTCGCGCGTTGCGTTGCGGTTTCGGCGCCGGCTTCCTCCCAGTTCTCGAAGTTCCGCCAGTCCGACACCATCGGTGCGTAGAAGGCGTTTTCATAGCGGGCCTGGGTGTGAGCGGTGCCGAAGAAGTGCCCGCCCGGGCCGACATCGCGTATTGCATCGAGGCCGAGGGTTTCGTCACTGACTTCCAGCGGTTCCAGATAGGCCGCGACCATCTGCAGGAGATCGGCGTCGATGATGACCTTTTCGAAAGAGGCGGTGAGGCCGCCTTCGAGCCAGCCCGCGCCGTGTTTCAGCAGGTTGGTGTGGCCCGTAACCGCTCCCCAGAGGGCAAAGACCGACTCGTAAGCCGCCTGGGCATCGACGCAGTTCGATGCGTTGACGTTGGAGGAGCGGTAGGGGATGCCGTAACGGCGCGCCAGCTGGCCACCGATCTGGGCGGTCTTGATATATTCCGGTGTACCGAACGCGGGGGCGCCGGATTTCATGTCGACGTTGGAGGTGAAGCCGCCGTACATCACCGGCGCACCCGGACGGATGATCTGGGCGAAGGCCAGTCCGGCCAGAGCCTCGGCATTCTGCTGGGCGAGGGCGCCGGCCAGGGTGACGGGGGCCATGGCGCCCGACAGGGTGAAGGGGGTGAGCACCACGACCTGATTGCGCCGCGCCATTTCCATGATGCCGATGAGCATCGGGTTGTCGAGACGCAGAGGTGAGCTGGTGTTGATGATGGTCAGCAGGCTGGGTTCGCGTTCGAGCTGCTCATGGGTGAGACCACGGGCGATCCGCGCCATCTCCAGGGCGTCCTGGTTGCGTTCCCGGCCCAGCGAGTAGGCATGGAAGACCTTGTCGCCCATGGTGATGAAATCGCTGAGACAGTCCAGGTGCCGGGTGGCGGGCGGCAGGTCGACCGGCTCGACCGGGTAGCCGCCGAACATATGGATGATGTTGAGCTTCTGGCCGAGACGGACGAAGTTCCGGAAATCTTCCTGATTGCCCGGTCGCCGGCCTATGTCGATATCCGAACAGTTCGGCGCGCTGGCCACCATCGAGGTGACGAAGTTCCGGCCGCCGATGGCCAGGTTATGGGCCGGGTTGCGGGCATGCAGGGTAAATTCCGATGGCGCATGGGCGATGGCTTCGAGGATCATGTTGCGGTCGAAGCGTACACGCTCGCTGCCGGCTGTGACCTCGGCGCCTGCCTTGGCCAGGATGTCCCGCGCTTCCTCCAGCAGGAAGTCCATGCCGACTTCCTCCAGGATGGTCAGCGAGGCATCGTGAATGCGCTCGATCTGCCCGGCGTTGAGGAGTTCGACCGGGGCGTAGGGATTGACGATGTTCTTCCACGGCGGCTGTTTGAATCCTGCCTGCTGCCCGGCGCGCTTGCTGCGTCTTTCTCCCGACCGTCCGGAACGGCGGCCGCTTTCGCGGGAACCGCCGTCTTCCTGGGTGCCTTCAGTTGCCGTTTGCGTTCCGGATGTCACGCCAACCTCAACATCGTTCATCGTCTTAACTCCAATCGAGTATTACCTTGCCTGACCGGCCGCTGTTCATCACCGAAAAGCCTTCCTCGAAGCGATCTATCGGGAACCAGTGCGTGAGAACCGGCGACAGGTCCATTCCACCCTGCAGCAGTGCGGTCATCTTGTACCAGGTCTCAAACATCTCCCGACCGTAGACCCCCTGAATCGTCAGGCTCTTGAAAATCAGGTCGTTCCAGTCGATCGCGGTGTCATGGGGCTGAATGCCGAGCAAAGCCACCTTGCCACCGTGATTCATGGCGCCGAGCATGTCGCGAAGAGCTTGCGGATTGCCCGACATTTCCATGCCGACATCGAAACCCTCGGTCATGCCCAGTTGGAGCATCACCTCGCTCAATGTCGTTTCGGTGACATTAAGGGCGCGGCTGGCCCCGAGTTTTTCTGCTAGCGACAGTCGGTAGTCATTCACGTCCGTTATCACCACATGGCGGGCGCCTGCCTGTTTGGCGATGGCGACCGCCATCGCCCCGATCGGCCCTGCACCGGTGATCAGGACGTCCTCGCCCACCAGATCAAAGGACAGTGCGGTATGGGCGGCATTACCCAGGGGATCCAGGATGGCCGCCAGATCGTCGGAGATGTCGGCGGGCAGGGGGTAGGCGTTGGAGGCGGGAATGGCGATATATTCAGCGAAACTGCCCGGCCGGTTGACGCCGACGCCGCTGGTGGTGCGGCAGAGGTGCCGCTTGCCGGCCCGGCAGTTCCGGCAGTGTCCACAGGTGATGTGGCCCTCGCCGGAAACCCGGTCACCGACTTTGAAATCCGGAACATTGCCGCCGACTTCGGCGATCGTGCCGACGTATTCGTGGCCGACGGTCATGGGGACCGGGATCGTCTCCCGCGCCCATTCGTCCCAGTTGTAGATGTGCATGTCGGTGCCGCAGATCGCGGTTTTCCGCACCTCTATCAGGACATCGTTCGCGCCACAGACCGGAACCGGGACATCCTGCATCCAGAGACCGGGTTCCGACTTCGCCTTCACCAGTGCTTTCATGCTTCTGTTCTTTCTGTTTAATCTGGATGCCGGTTAATCTGGATGCCGGGCGTCGAGGTGAACTGGCTTGTCCAGGCCGCAAGCGCCTGTGCTTATGCGATGATGCCGAGCGCCCGTCCGGCTTTCGCAAAGGCGTCGAGCGCTTTTGCCAGCTGGGCCTGGCTGTGGGCCGCCGACATCTGGGTGCGTATGCGCGCCTTGCCTTCGGGGACGACCGGAAAGGAGAACCCGGTCACGTAGATCCCGTCGTCGTACAGTCGCCTGGACATTTCGCCGGCAAGTTTTGCGTCGCCAAGCATAACCGGAATGATCGGGTGTTCACCGGGCACCAGCTCGAAGCCCAGGTCCTGCAGGCCGGAACGGAAAAACCGGCTGTTGCCCCGCAGGCGCTCGCGCGCGGCGCCATTGCCTTCCAGCAGATCCAGGACCGTGATCGAGGTCTCCACGATCATCGGCGCCAGGGAATTCGAGAAAAGGTAGGGGCGGGAGCGCTGGCGTAGCCAGGTGACGATTTCCCTTGCCGCGGAAACATACCCGCCGGAAGCGCCGCCCAGAGCCTTTCCCAGGGTGCCGGTCAGGATATCGACCCGGTCGGAAACTCCGCAGAGCTCCGGTGTACCGCGGCCGTTTTCGCCGATGAACCCGACCGCATGTGAATCGTCGACCATCACCAGGGCGTCGTAACGCTCCGCCAGATCGCAGATCGCCGGCAGGTTGGCGATGATGCCATCCATCGAGAAGACGCCGTCGGTCGCTATCAGGCGAAAGCGGCAGTCCTGCGCCTGTTTCAGGCAGTCTTCCAGCGCCGCCATGTCGTTGTTCGCGTATCGCAGGCGCCTGGCTTTGCACAACCGGATGCCGTCGATAATGCTGGCATGGTTCAGAGCATCGCTGATGATGGCGTCCTCTTCGCCCAGAATTGTCTCGAACAGGCCGGTGTTGGCGTCGAAACAGGAAGAATAGAGGATGGTGTCTTCCATGCCGAGAAAACCGCTGAGTCTGCTTTCCAGGCGTTTATGAATGTCCTGGGTGCCGCAGATGAAGCGCACCGACGACATCCCGAAGCCGTGGTTGTCCAGGGCCTTCCTGGCGGCCTGGATGACCGTGGGATCGTTCGACAGGCCAAGGTAATTGTTGGCGCAGAGGTTAATGACGTCGCTGAGTTCCACCGGGCCATCGTCGCCGGGCCGGTTTTGGCCGCCCGGTCTGCCGTCACCGGTGAAACCGCTGTCGACGCTGATGGAGGCGCCCTGAGGAGAGGTGATCAGACGCTCGCTCTTGTAGAGGCCTTTTTCAATGAGAGACTGCGTCTCCCGCTCAAGCTGCGCCAGAAGCGATTTACCCATTTTCCTGTCATTCCTGTCTGCGGTTGCGGCTGGAAAAATTCAATATAATGAACAATTGTTTCGTATAATGGGTCAAGGCCGAAATCGGCAGGCAGGTGCCGTCTTGATCCCCTGTATCAGCAGGCGGCTGTGGCCTGTTGTCTTGCGGTGTCTGTTGCTGTGCTGTCTCAAGTTGCCCGCCAGACCTTTGGGCCGGGTTATTGCTTCGCAAGCGCCATCACCAGCAGCGCCTGTGCCGGTTGTTTGGTTTCGTTCTCGATCCTGTGCGACTGGTCCGAGGGATAGCGCAGGGTCTCGCCCTCCGCGAGCTCGATAACCTGGCCCGGCAGATGGACCCGGAGCCGGCCGCTGAGCACGGTCAGATGCTCATAGGTGTCTTTGGCGTGGGCCTGCGAATCCAGCTCGCTCTCGGGCTCAAAGCTGATTTCGTACCATTCCATCGGCATGCTCGTGCGTGTCGGTCCGAGGATTCTGAGCTGGCACTTGCCGTCGGCGCTTCTGATCGTCGGCGTCGAATAGGCCTTTACGTGGACGACCGTGCCGCCGTTCGGTTCGGGGGGCTGAGACGGGCCCAGAAGTTCGCTCAGCTCGATGCCGAGGGACTGGGTCAGGTTCCACAGGACCACGAAGGTCGGGTTGACCTTACTGCGCTCGATCTGCGAGAGCATCGACTTGGAGATCCCGCTTCGGCCGGCCAGCTGATCAAGCGTCAGGCGGCGCTGTTTGCGGGCCGCCTGCAGCGTGCCGCCGAGTTGCGGAGCGGGGGAGGTGTCGCTCTCGGACATAAATTCTCATGCGCTCTTGAGGATGCTGTGTTCACTATATTGGAATTATGCAGGTCTGTCCAATGGCTGAGCGCTCAAAACCCTGGCCTTCGGAGTCATGGACGGCGGCAGGGCAGGCTGTGCCCAGGGCGTCCGTGGCGGCGTGACGCTTGAGCGGTTATTTCGGTCGGAGGCTTCTTTTGTGACGAATTTCCTTGCCGGATCCGATTATCCGGGTTGCCTTGGACGCTGAACATCGGCTATCGCGGATAGCGCGTGGCTGGATTAGGCGCCGGGTGGATCGGCTGGAGTAGATTAAGACGATGGCAAGCGACGGCAAAGCGTCGGCAAATGGTTATGAACGTCCGACGAAATTCGGGATTCTTCTGGTGCCGGGCTATGCCATGATGACTCTGGCGGCCATTATCGACCCTCTGCGCCAGGCGAACGCTCAGTCCGAGCGGACGCTTTACGAGTGGACGCTGTTTTCGATCGACGGTGCGCCGGTCGTGTGCAGCAGCAATGTTGCAGTCGACGTGAACCACGATCTGAATGCTGAAATCTACCCTGACTTCGTGTTCGTCTGTGCCGGCTATCACCCGCAGCGGAACGTCACCAAGAACATTCTTGCCTGGCTGCGTGTGCGGGCGCGTCGGGGCGCCGCGATCGGGGGGGCCTCCACCGGAAGCCTGATTGTCGCAGCGGCCGGCCTGCTCGATGGCTACCGGGCGACCATCCACTGGGAAAACCAGGCCGGTTTCGTTGAGCTTTTTCCCAAGGTCATCTGGACCGGGAGTATCCTTGAGATCGACCGGAACCGCTATACCTGCTCCGGTAGCGACGCGACCTTGGATCTGATGCTGAACATCATTGCCCGCGATCACGGCTCCTATCTTGCCATGATCGTGTCCAGCGAGTTCCAGCACGGCCGGATCAGAACCAGCAACGATAATCAGAGCATTGCCAACCGGCGGCTGCTGAAGCTGAAGTCGGCAAGGGTCTCGGCGGCGATCGAGGTGATGGAGCAGTACCTGGAAGAACCCCTCACGCTGGAGGAGGTTTCGGAAAAGGCGGAGGTCTCACGGCGCCAGTTGGAGCGTCTGTTCCGCCATCATCTGGGCTGCTCTCCGGGTAAGTATTATCTCGATCTGAGACTGGATTTCGCCAGATCGTTGCTGCTGCAGACCGAAAAGCCGGTGACCGATATCGCCTTTGCCTCGGGCTTCGTGACCCTGTCGCATTTCTCCAAGAGCTTCCGCCAGCGTTTCGGCATCAGTCCCCGTCAGGAGCGGTTGCGCGCCTGCTGAAGCCGGACCTGTCGATTAGATGTGAGCTTTCAACAGGTTGTTCATCCGGGCCTGAAAAGACAAAGCCGGGCGGTTGTGCCGCCCGGCTTGTCTCAGTCGATCAGTTGGCGTGTTTTCAGGCGGCGCGTATTCCGGAAAGGAAGGACTCGACCTCGCCGCGCAGGCTGTCCGACAGCTGTGACAGCTCGCCCGCGGCGCCTTCGATCAGTTTTGCGGACTGTCCGGTCTCTTGGGTCGCCGCGTTGACGTCATTGATCGTTCCGGTAACGCTCTGGGTGCTGGCGGCGGCTTCCTGAACGTTACGGGAAATTTCCAGCGTCGCCGCGCCCTGCTGTTCGACGGCGGCCGAGATTGAAGAGGCGATCTGGTCGACGCGCGCAATCGTGGTGCCGATGCTCTTGATCGCACTGACAGCCGTCTCGGTCGCGCCCTGCATTGCGCCGATCTGCATGCCGATTTCCTCGGTGGCCTTGGCCGTCTGGGTTGCGAGGTTTTTGACTTCCGAGGCGACCACGGCGAAGCCCTTGCCGGCGTCGCCCGCGCGGGCGGCCTCGATGGTCGCGTTCAGCGCAAGCAGGTTGGTCTGTTCGGCGATATCCGAGATCAGCTTGATGACGTCGCCGATCTTTCGTGCCGCTTCGGACAATCCTTCGACCTCGCGGTTGGTGGTCTCGACCTGTTCGACGGCTTCGGAGGTGATCCGGGTTGAATCGGAAACCTGACGGCTGATTTCCTGGATCGATCCGGAAAGCTCTTCCGAAGCTGAGGCAACGGTCTGGACATTGGCGCTGGTGACTTCGGAGGCTGAGACGACCGTCGAGGACTTTTCGCTGGCATCGTGGGCCCGTTTTGACATCTGCTGGGCATTGGTCTGCATGTTGCCAACCGCCGCCGACACCTTGTCGACAATGCTTTTAACACTTTCCTCGAAGCTGGTGGCCAGGCGGTGCATGTCCTGCTTTTTGGTG